>Ga0302253_1000359_pt1 | contig 40078 bp, 27 predicted proteins | sample AAG_RA_Trp_MG_FD_193537 | JGI IMG/M metagenome (GOLD analysis project Ga0302253, IMG submission 193537) | Enriched activated sludge microbial communities from anaerobic digester in WTTP, New Holstein, Wisconsin, United States - AAG_RA_Trp | ecosystem: Engineered > Bioreactor > Anaerobic >...
GCCTGGCTGATGTGGAAAATGAATACCGGGAGGCGATGAAGGATTTTCCCGTTCAATAAAAATTCCAGTGCAATTCATAAAAAGAGAAGCTGTGTCAGTAGGGGGCAGCTATGTTTCCGATGGGCCTATTATGGAAATTCCGTCATATTCTTTTATTTCAAGTAAATGATGATCTCCTGAAACAATAAGCTGGGCATTGCCCTCCACGGCGCACTCGATGACTCTGTTGTCAGGCTCATCACATACAACAGAGAGGCGTCGGCTGGGATCCACCATTTCTGCCGTTCGTGCAACTTCCTTGATTTGTTTTAGAAGAGCTTCCTCATTCCAGAAAAATTTGTTTCTCAGTATTCTCGCCATTTCTGTGATGACAGCCGGTGAAGATAAAAGAGTGAATTGTCCAGCCCGTGCGGCTTGATATATCTTTTCGGGGTTGCCCCCTCTCCAGTTAAAAGCGGAGACGAGGATATTAGTGTCAAAAACAGCCCTGATACTTTTACTGCTCATTAAGATATCTTTCCAAATCCTCTTCCGAAGTCAGTCCTAATTTTTTTGCCTGCGCTGTGCCATATGAGAGCAGTTCCTGGTATTCGGCCTCTTCCTGCTCTTTTGTAAAGGCCTTTTTCTCCCTCTTTCCCTCCGCGATGACCTCTCTTATCCAGTGTTCTTCCTGTATCCTTTGGGTATTGCGAAATCGTTTATAAATGTCAAACATATCCCTGAACAATTCGCTTTTTGTTTTCTGCTCTTCTTTGGCAATAAAAACCAGCTCAGAGTAAAGCGAAGGCGGTACAGAAAACCCGACAACCTTTGTTACTCTTTTATTCATTGCACTCACGTCCTTATATCAATTGTCAAGTTTAACATAGTCAAATATAGTTTAACACATGCAGATGGCAAAATCAAATATGCTCTATACCACGTTGCGCAGAGACACTCGTCTTTTTATCCATAAATGTTTTGCCGGGTACCTTTCTTTTGTGGAGCCGCTTCTTCATAAAAGCAAAAACGGTATCTTTCGATACCGCGGGCCGGGGCTATTCACCCCGGGGGGGTTACACCACTTTTGTGGCTCGACTCTATTATACTACAAAATCAGGAAAATCTCCCACATTCGTATTGATGGCTCCAAATGGAATGAGATCCGATAAAGAGTTCCACAGAAGGCGTCACGCATTGTTTAAGCATTCTTTTTTACATGCGAGTTATGAACATAGTTATAAAACGTGGGCTTTGAGATCCCCATAATCCTGCATATCTCTTGCACGGTGTGCTGGCGCTCTTCATAAAGCTTGAGGGCAACTTTTATCTTCTTCTCATCCAGCGCCCTCGGCCTTCCTCCCAGTCGCCCTCTCGCCCTGGCGGCAGCCAGGCCCGCAGTAGTCCTCTCACTGATGAGATTGCGCTCAAACTCGGCCAGGGCTCCGAAGATATGAAACACCAGCTTCCCGCCTGAAGTTGTTGTATCGACAGCCTCCTGAAGACTTCTGAAACCGACCTTCCTCTCTTCCAGATAGCTGATCATCTCAATGAGATGCCTCAGAGAGCGCCCGAGCCGGTCAAGCCGCCAGACCACGAAAGTATCGCCATCCCGCAGATATTCAAACGCCCTCTCCATTCCGGGCCGTTCAGATGCCACCCCGCTCACCTGATCTGTAAAGATCTTTTCACATCCGGCTTTCGAAAGCGCGTCTTTCTGCATATCCAGATTCTGATCGAAAGTCGAAACCCTGGCATATCCTACAAGCATTATGCAGCTCCTTCTCGTTTCATTATGACTCACCAAAAGGCCGGGCAAATAACCCGTCGCTATGCATAATACTACGCCGAAGAAATTTTTACCTGGTTTCTTAACAAAAATAACGGCTTGAAATCGTGGAGCAGAGTAAAGGAACCCGGACGCCAGGAATACGGTCGTTTTTCTGACTCCGCCAATGAGGCTCCATTCTTCTGTCAGATAGCCACTTTCCCAATGCCTTCCTCATAACCATAAGGATTTTTCCGTCTCAGCTATTTTGTGGCTGTGGAAAAGATCCGAAAACAGGCGAAGTTCACCCAAATGGATGTAATTTTTCTCCCAAATGGGTGAGTGAAAAAGCAGGAATCGCCGACCGTACATAGAGCCGCCTAGTGTTTGAGTGCCTATGGTGAATCCATATGAATGTTACAATATTGTAACATTTGCATTTGTATTGTTTAAAGGATATTTGCGTCTTTGTGTCGTAACCCTGATGTGAAGGCGAGTGCTTTTAATAAAAATAGAATAATCCTTCCCTATCCACTACAACCACCGTATTCATACATTGTCTGCTCGCATATCCCTTTTATAGCAACGGAGGTAGTGCGTTATGGCATCACGCAGGTCCAATCGTACAGGCAGATTCATCACCATTCTTCTCCTCGTTCTTTGCGTTACGGCACTCATAAGCTGTAACGAGCAGGAGCAGAACACTTACAACAACCAGGGCGCAACCGGCATCAAGCCCTTCTGGACCTATGACTCCAACGCCATCGGCGGAGGAGGAAAGGCAATGATCAACCTCTGGGGCGGAAACCTCCTTGTCCAGTATACCGACGTCTCATTCCCCGGGCGAGGCCTTCCAGTCGAGCTCCGGCGCACATACAACTCACAGACGGCATACGAAGGATATTTCGGCAGAGGCTGGACAAGCATTCTCGACACTCATCTCACCATATCCGCCGACAAAGTCACCCTGATGGATGCCTACGGCGGCATATTCGAGTTCACCAGCCCGCAGCAGGATGGCGATGACACGAAATACACCGCGCCTCCCGGCAGAAATACCATCTTCAAAAAGCTCGCCAACGGCACATACACTGAGAAAAAGAAGAACGGCTCCACATACTTCTTCAATACCGAGGGAAAGCTCACCAGGCTGCAGCATCGCAACTCCAGCAACTACATTCAGATAACCTATGGCGGAGACGGCTACCCAATCTCTATACAGGAGGCGTCAAACCGCTTCACCACCATAGAATTCGGCGGAAACGGCAAGAAAAGGCGCATAACAAAGATAACGGACCCTCAGGGCAGAGAGACTCAATACAGCTATAACTCAGACAGGTGCCTCAAGCGCTCCAGAGATCCCGAAGGAGCCCATACGGATTACGAGTATAACGGGAATGGCTTCCTGTCGACCATAACAAACCCTCTCGGCAAGCCGAGCAATATCACATATGACAGCACAGCGCGTGTCATCACCTTCCAGGACCCAATGTTCACCGTAACCTATTCATACGGCGAAAATTCCACCACGGTTTCAGACACTAACGACCATCATCTGGTCTATACCTTAAACCAGTCCGGGAACGCCACTCAGATCGTTGACACCCTCAACTACTCTACATCGCTCCAGTGGGACGCGGCGATGAACGTCACCTCCGTCACCAATGCCAAAAATCAGACAACGACGTTCACCTATGACGACAGGGGCAACGTTTTAACCTCGACAAACTCTCTCTACTCGACCAGCTACACCTATGACACGTCAAACAACTTGCTGACAACCAAAGACGGAATGGGGAAAACGACCACTTGTGTCTATACGACGACCACCAATGACCCTGACGGCGTATTGCAGAGCGTAACCACTCCGGGCGGCCGAACCGTAACCTTTTCATATAACGACTATGACGATCCCATTGCAGTAACGAACGCCAGAGGCTTCACAACAAGCTATGTTCACGATGCCAATGGGAATGTCACCTCAGTCACAGATGCAAACGGGAAGACATCGGCCATAACGTATAACAATGTGGGAGAAGCGCTGTCCTCAACAGATCCGTTGGGAAGAACAACTTCCTTCACATACTTTGACGATGGCCTCGTTAATACGGTAACTACGCCTGGCTCCAACGGCAACGCCGCCACAACCACGTTCACATATTTCAAGGACGGCAGCAAAAAGAAAATTACAGATCCTCTGGGGCGCTCAACTCACTATACATACAACGATGACGAGCAGATGCTCACCGTAAAGGATGAGGCGGGCAAGACCACGACATACACTTATCTAAAGGGCAGACTGGCAAGTACCGCAGACCCATCAGGCTTCACCACCACGATGTCCTATGACGCCAATGACCGCCTGATTTCTCGCTCCAACCCCATCACGTCAGAAAGCATGTCGTATGACCCGCTGGGAACGGTAACGCAGAAAACCACGGCGCTCGGCGTCATCAACTATCAGTATGACGAGCTGAACAGACTGACAAATGTCTCCCGTCCAAACAAAACAGCGAGTTTCGCCTATGACAACAGCAATAACCGCGTGAGCGCCTCAGTGGTTGACACTGGAGGATCATCAGCCCTATCCAATCTCGAAGTCGTCTATTACTATGACGATGACAATCGCCTAACCGACAGAGTCGCCACACTCGACGGCACCCAGATGGAAAGCTCAACATACCAATACGACGAAAACGGCAACCTGACATATCTTGCAAAAACCATCCAGAGAGGCCTGCCTCCCACTCCCGCCGGACTTCTCGGCCAGCCCTTCGATTTTTCCTACAGCTACTCATACGACAGCCTGGACAGGCAGACGGGCGTGACCAATTCAAACAGTGATACGTTCACGGCGGAATACGATGACGCAGGGAACATGCTCTCCATTTCTTACCCGGACGGCACCAACTCTGTGAGAACCTTCAACGCGGAAAACCTCATCACCAATGTAGTAAACGACCACCCCCTCAACGATCCTCCTCACGTCACATATACTTATCGCTATGACAACAATGGAAACTGCACGAGCTTCATGAAAGATCCCGCCAACCCCGATGTCCCAGGCTTCAAAAAGTATGAATATGACAAGCTAAACAGGCTTGTCTATGATGAAGCAGGGCAGATGCGCTTCGTCTATGACGATGCAGGGAACAAGATACGGGATCGCCTGCTTTCGAGCAACCGTAATATCGTATATACTTATAACAATGCCCATCAGGTTGTGAAACGGGCGCCGGGAACAGGCCTCGAAATGCCGACCTACAACTTTGAATATGATGTAAACGGCAACCAGTCGCGCAAATACTCGACTGATACTCCAAGCATTCCCAATATCGTAAGCGCATTTGACGCGATAAACCGCCTGCGCAGCGTCAAGAGTTACCAGAATCCTGGCAGTCGAGGTGCGACAGTTGCAAAAACGCAGGGTCCTGATGAAATGCTCTACACTGAAGAATCCTTCTCTTACGATGGCGATGAAGAGCTCTTCTTCAGTGAGAAAAAGACCTACACGTCGCCGCCGGCAACATCCGATTACAACTTCAACAATGTTTACCACGGCTATGAATTCGGCGCTCTCCTGTACAAGAATTTCACGTCCGGCACCTACACGGCCAGCGCTCTCGACGAGACCACGCTTGTTCATTCCATTGAGTATTACACCTATCTGAACGGCCTTAAAGTCGGCGTAAGCGCCCTGGCCGGCGAAGACAGAGGAAACCGCGTGAGCGTCATAATCCCTTCCTTCTGCAAGAGCACCTTCTTCGCATACGACGGCCAATGCAATATAGTGCAGTCGTCAAACCGCGCTGGTGATATCCCATATGGCATGTATAAATACTCAGCCTACGGCGCCTGTAATCAGTATGAGGGGCCTGGAGACAACAAAGGTGCATATAAAGGCTATGATAAGGGACCCTTTGGTTGCAAGACAGGTGTCAGGCAGTATGATCCGGATACGGGAAGGTTCCTGTCGCCTGACGCTTACAAGGGAAACCTCGCAGAGCCTGCTTCTCAGAATCCTTATATGTACTGCAGGGGAAATCCCATTAATTATTCGGATCCTGAGGGATATGACATTTATCCTCCTAGATGGGATATACCTACTAGTACTATTAAGCCACCGCCTACGGAAGCAGAAGAAAAAGAGGCTTTAGAATTGTTGCAGAGTACGGGTGAAGTTGCGAGCCTGTTTGTACCTGGACTGGAAGAAGTCGGTATAGAAAGAGTGGGAGTAAAAGTAATAAAAGTTGTAGGAAAGGCTGTTCATGGAAATTCTCTAGAGTCGAAGGCAATAAATTATCTTTACCATTTAAAAGATAAGATAACACATGAATTAGTAAAAATAGGAGAAACTATACATAAGAAAAAAAGATATACACAAAAGGCGTTAGATAAAATGAATGCGTATATAGATTTTATAAAATCAGGTTCAAAAAGAGAAATACATGAAGAACAAAAATTATTGATAAAAGAGTATAAGAAAACCCATAATGGTGCAAGACCAAAATATAATTTTAACGATACTTAACCTTTCTGCCATATGATTCTTTATCCCTAAAAGGAGATAATATGAAATTTTTCATGAGCGGCGAATTGGATCATTCAGTATCCCGTGTTTTTATTGATATTGCTAATGACATTGAAAATAAACTTAATAGTGTTTTAAAAGATAGAGATTATGGCAGGGACGTTACAAAAATTGGCATTATCCCTGTAGTTGTCACCCAAGAATTTTGGGATGAAGGTTTTAAGGAACGGCGCCTTTGGCAACGAAAAGACCAGAGTGCTGACTATAGACTACGAATCAATCTGGAGAAATTTTTGAATAGTGATGACGAAATGAGAAGATTGTTGATTATCAAAAATATTATAGTTTCAATAAGAGATTTGGGAAGAAAAGCTAAAAAAGATTTTGATGCACAATTGCTTGAAAATGACGTTCTTTCTATTCTAGGGATCGCTAAGAAAGACATCGACAAGATAGAAATATTCTAATAGTCTTGTTGCTCTCTCATGTTGTGCATATGTTCAGCAATAAAGTGATAAGATTATTGTTTATGAAAAAACTATATGATTTCAATAAAAGTGATAAGTGTTACTATTACGATGAAGCCTGGATAGATGGCGATAAGATAATTGAACATATTGGAAAGCTGGGTACTGAAGGCCGCACCAAAGTTCATCCTTTTGATCCGAGTAAGACTGAAAAAAAGAATATTTCCCTGGTTCTTCAACCAGCCATACAAGCAGGATATAAAGAAATTCCACAAAAAAAACTTTACACGTTTATCATTGAATATAAAGTAGACGGATTTGGAACGCCCCAAGATATTGAAAAAATACATAAATTGCAGGACCACATGAACGAGACTCTTGGGTGGACTGGTCTTGGACACTGCGATGGGAACAGTATTGGTTCCGGCACTATGGAAGTATGTTGCTTTGTCGTAAACTTCGAACTCGCCAAAAAAGTAATAGCCAAATCTTTGAAAGGAACAGAGTTTGATGACTATTCCCGTATCTATGATGAGAATGCCTAGGGCCCTCCGTCACTATACCTGCCTTCTAGTGCAATAATTAGCCTATTCTATTTTCTCACCGGAAGTCATCGCCCGGGCTCCCTTATCAACTCATGACTCCCCTCATACTCCTTCCTGGCCTTCTCCATGCTCGTCGCCACATAAAGCTCTGTTGTCTCCAGGAAGGCATGCCCCATCAGCTTTTTCAGTGTGAACAGATCCCGTTCTCTGCGCAGTGAGTCGCAAAGGCGTGCCGGAACGAGTGCGGTGAAAAGCTTCTCCCCATCGCTTCATACTTCTGCGAAATCTTCGCCATCTCGCCAAAGGAAAATTTGACACCTATGTGAAGGGACGGCCAACCGACCCTATAAAAAGCTTTTATAGGCTGGCTTTATCGCACCGCACGCGGGCCAGCGGCAGACACGCCTCCCATTCACCCCATCAATCCTCCTACGGCGGCCTGCCGCTGGCCCTTATCTGGGAGCTGCGACATTGTCTTTTGCACCGCACATTGTTAAAACGTTCTGAGTTCTAGACTGTTTTATCGGCGCTCCCCGGCCCGCTGGCGCCGACCTTCGGGCGCCAGCGGGCCTCACCTGCGAGGCTTCCTTACATTGTCTTGTTCCGACCGGAACTCTGCTCCTCAATCCCCGATGCCATAGTGCCGGCCTTCGGGCACTATGGCATCTCAGCTGGGCGGCATTTTGAGATAGTCTTGCTCCAATCGAAAGCCGGGCACTTTATTCCCCTGCGGCGACCAGGCCGGGCACCCGCGAGCCTTCCTCACTTCCTCTTTTCCTCGCTTGTGAGCCGGGCTCTCGGCAAGCCGAGCTGCGAGGCGCACGAATGTCTCCTGCCCCGGCGATAGCCTGATCCCGCGAGCCGTCTGTGGCAAAACGCAACATTGTTGCTATGCAAAATATGCTTTGTTGCCGCAGGTATCGGCGTAATCCTCACACAAAAGTCTGGTTCGTCGTAGGCGATGCCTGCGAGACATGCGAGAGATGATCGCCACACCCCGCCCCTGGCGCCGGCCTGCGGGCGCCAGGGCCTCACCTGCGAGGCTTTCTCAGCCAGTCTTGTGCCGATCGTGAGTCTTGTCTGCAGTCCCCTGTAACGCTCGGCTTCCTTGGACACCCCTTCGTCATCAGTCCAGAACAGGGGTGCCCTGCGTCAGCCGTTTATGTGAGCTGATCTGCACGAATCGTGCCATCCAGCCTTTACCTCCCTGTGTGGTGCCGTCCCCCTGCCGCCGTTTCCCCCTCCACACCACCCCCTCCCTGGCACACCCTCATAAAGGTAAGGGAGTTGATTGTTTCGCCATTTCTGCCAGCAGTAGCTGGCAGAAATGGCGACGAGTGGAGGGGGAACCAGCTCTCAGGGGGACTAAAAATTGCCATTCACCCCGCCCTCTGTCAATTTTTGCACCAACACAGGGGGTATTCAGGCTCCATGGGGCCCCCCCCATAAAGCCTGAACCAGGCTGGATGGCACTTTGTGGCGTTCACGAAAAGCAAAGTCTTTCTTCGCTCGTCACCTGGGAGCTCGCACGAATGTCTGATCTCCGGAAAGAATGCCGCGAGGCGCACGCCAGTCTGTCCCTCTTGAGGCAGTCTGGCATCTCTCCTTACATTGCCGCGAGCCACTCTATGTTTTCACCCTGCATCGCCATTGACATGGGACCCTGAAGCCTGTGTTTCCCGAACCCGGAGAGCCGCATTCATGACGGGCTCGGCCATACGAGGCTAACACAGGCTTCTACCCATATCAATGGTCTCCGCTCTGCTCCGATGAACGACGCAGGATGAAAACAGGGATCGAAGACAAAAGAGCGTTATCGTGCTTTCTGGCTCTTCTCATTGTACCCGCCACAAGCTGGTCAAGCCCCGAGCCTCCTGAAATTTTTTTGCAGACAAAAAAATTTCACTCGGTGGGCGCCTCTCTGCATCCCTAGCCTCTTCCCGGCGCCCAGGGCTTGACCTTAGATGAAGTTAACGGGGCGGGTGCTTCTGTAAAAAAGCCAGAAAGGAGCCGAAAGCAATGCAGCAGCAGGTCAAATGGCACACAGTCAACCAGTGGGGCGAGCAGGTCTATAAAGTCCCGTTCACTCAGTCCAGTGATGCCAAAAACTTTGCACGCTTCGTAAGCGGCAACTTCTCCCGCTTCAGCCTCATCGGCTGCCATCGCACGCCGTCAGGCTGGGAGGTGGCATACCGCCCACGCAAGGAGTATCCCTGGGGAGCATCGGGGTAGCTCCCCTTTTTCTTCCTCCTGAGAGGTCGCTGAAGGACGTTTTCCGGCTCTGCGAAGCCGTCTCCCTTCTCCAAGGCCCATCGGAAACATAGCTGCGATTTCACGCAAGATGATTTAATACTATTCAAGGTATCTCAGTTTCCTATAGTTCTCTTTTAAAATTCGGCCCTGGAAATTGCTCCACTATTTGACCATTTTCCTCTTGGGTGATACGCTATTCTCCTTGTACATTTTTTCCAAAACTTCCGGTTCTTCTGCTTCTCGGAAATTTACTCGTGGAGGTAATCGATGTCCTACCCATATTTCAAGCCCCATATTCATAGAGACGACCTTGTAGAACATTTCAGCATCAGTTCAGAGGATAATGATCTTCTAGACAGGCTCAAGAAAAGCGGAAACAAGCTTGGTTTTTTAGTTTTGCTCAAGACATTCCAATTTCTTGGCTATCCACCTCGCAAAAAGGCTGATATTCCCTCCACCATTGTTGAATGGATAGCGCATCATATAGGCGTGCCTTCGGACTTGTTTCATACCTATCATTGGAAAAGCCGTGTATGGGATCACCATCTTTCCCTTATTCGTGAGCATACGGGATTTCGACCCTTCGAGCCCGGAGATTCTTCAGTTCTTCAGGAGTGGCTTATCGAGTGCGGCAACGAATGCGTGTCTCGAAAACATCTTTTTGCCGCCGCAGTACACAGATGCCGTGAATGTAAATGGGAGCTCCCCGCAGAATCCGAGCTTCGTCGTCTTGTATATTCTGCACGAAGAATATTCTGGGACACTCTTTATCAGAACGTGTGCGCGCGAATTGAGCCTCACATAAAAAAGCGCCTGGATACTATCGTAGAGCCATCGGATGAAGATATGACGAAATATGAGTGGATAAAGGCGCCTCCGGGCTTCCTTGGCATGAAAACCATCCTTGAAGAATTAGAAAAACTCCGCATTATAAGAGAATATCATATAGTTCCGGCGGTATATTTTGAAGGGTATTCTCATAAGATTCTCAAGAGTTTAAGAGACCGGGTTCGCGGGGAAGATGCGTTTCAGATTCGACGCCATCCCCCAGAGGTTCGCTACACTTTGCTGTTGGTTCTTCTTCACATTCGCGCAATGGAGATCACGGATCACATTGTCAGGCTTTTTCTCGAATTGATTCGCCGTGTGGAAAAAAAGACCGATAGAGCCCTGGAAAACCGCCTGATTGAAGACATCAAAAAAGTGTATGGAAAATCTCATATCCTCTACCGTGTTGCGCGGGCAATTACTCAACATCCTGACGAAATTGTCAGGGATGCCATTTTCCCCGTGGTGAAAGAAGATGTATTTCACCGCCTGGTCGAAGAATCTGAGCTCATAGAACCGGGATATGAGGTGTCGCGGACCAGGATAATGCATAAAAAATACAGTTCGTCATATCGCCGCATGGTAAAGCCTGTTCTTGACATGCTTGTGTTTCGATCACAAAACCCGTATCACGCGCCTCTTTTAACGGGCATTGAGTTAATGCATCGCTATATGGATAGGAAATACGTATATTATCCGGAAGCAGAAACGATACCGGATGGTATTCTAACTGGAATATGGCGAAAAATGGGAATGGAGGAGTCTTCGCGAGGTTCACGGGTAAGCACGAAACATTTCGAATTGTGTGTGTTAAGAAAATTGGAACGGGCACTCAAATGCAAGGAAATCTGGGTGGAAGGGGCATACCGGTTTCGAAACCCTGACGAAGATCTTCCCGCAGACTGGGAAAAGCGGCGGGTTGAATATTACCGTATGCGCGGTGCGCCTCTTAATGCCTCTGAATTTATAGAGCCTGTGAAGAACGAGATGAATGCCGGGCTGGAGCATTTCAACAGGTTTCTCAATCGCACAAGTGATGTGGTTATCTCTCATCCAGGAGGAGGAGAAAGAGGAGTGTTTTTCATACCAAAGCTTCAGAAACGCCCGGAGCGCCCTCTTATCCAGGAAGTGAAAAGCGGAGTAATAAAAAAGTGGGGTATTCTGGATCTCATTGATATTCTGCTCGAGGCTGACCGCAGAGTCGATTTTTCCCGTTTCTTTCAGACATCAGGACAGAGGCAGGTCCTGACACAAGAAGAGGTGAGATCCCGACTTCTCCTTGTCATTTTCAGCCTTGGCACCAATATGGGACTCACACGAATCCATTCTGCAGCAAAACCGGGCTGTTCTTATGACGATCTCCGCTATTTCCGAAGCCGCTTCTTAACCGCGGAAGCCCTTCGTGAGGCCATAGCAGCCTTGGTTAACGAGATTCTTGAAATCCGAAATCCTGCCATCTGGGGCAAAGGAACCGCTTGTGCATCAGACGGGAAACATCTTGGCGCCTGGGAACAAAACCTTGTCGCCGAATGGAACCCCCATTATGGAAAGCGGGGGGTTATGGCATACTGGCACGTCGACACAAATGCAACGTGCATATACTCACAGCTTAAAACGTGCAGCTCATCTGAAGTTGCTGCAATGATTGAGGGCCTCGTTCGACACGATACAGAAATGAGAGTTGAATCAAATTTCGTAGACTCTCACGGTCAAAGCGAAGTGGCCTTTGCGTTTTGCCGCTTTTTAGGTATCGAACTTATGCCACGCCTCAAGAGAATCAAACACGAGCGCCTCTACATCCCGGAAAAGGGCATGGGAGTGAATCTTCCTCATTTGGCCGGCATACTCACCCGGCCCATCCGCTGGGATCTTATCGGAGAACAGTACGATGAAATGATGCGGCACGTGGTGGCTGTTTCTGAAGAAACGGCACCCATTGACTCTATTCTTCGTCGGTTCAATTCATATAATCGCACTCATCCTGTCTATCGGGCATTCACAGAGCTTGGGAAAGCCCTCAAAACAATTTTTCTTTGCCTGTATTTGACTCACCCTGAGATACGGGAGGAGGTTCATGAGGGGCTCAATATTATTGAAAACTGGAACTCATGTATCAATTTTATCTTCTATGGACGAAAAACCGAGATTCAGAGCAATGATCCTGTGACACAGGAACTGGCGGTGCTGTGTCTGCACCTTCTCCAGAATGCATTGATCCTGGTGAATACTCTTTTAATAGAGCGCATCATTGATGCTCATGGATTTATGAACCGCATGGAGCCTGAGGATTTTAGAGCTCTTACCCCGCTCTTTACATCAAATGTGAATCCTTACGGCGATTTTGAGCTGAACCTGCACAAACCATCAATCTTGGAGGTTGCATAATGGAACGAATACCACCCAAAAAAATGGCTGCCCGTATGGCACGGTTGCTCAGACGACAAAGGCCTGATGCCAATTATGTGAAGAAGATATTTGAGCACGTGAGAGCCGAACTGGGACTCCGTGGCTCCTCTTTTTCACAGCGGAAGCTCCCCGAGCTCCTTACCGAAGAGGAGCTTAAGTGTTTTTATGAGGCAGTATGGAATGCGGCACACAGGACTCATATGGTGATGATCAAGCTTTTGCTGTTCACCGGTATCCGAAATGCCGAACTGGCGAATCTCACCCTGGACGACATAGACCTGAAAGAACTGAAGTTGCGCATATCCCAGGGAAAGGGGAAGAAGGACCGATATGTCCCTTTACCACCAGGTTTCCGAGGAGAACTCACTCAATATGTTGCTTCGTGCAGGGAACGAACGGCGCACTTCCTCTTTGAAACAAACCGCCTGAACAAGTTTACGACACGATGGATACGGGAAATTGTGAAACGATATGCCAAGAAAGCAGGAATTAAAAAGCGGATTTATCCTCACCTGTTCCGGCATCAACTCTTGACATATCTCACACGCAAGCATATTCTTGATGCAAAGATTCAGCTTATCAGCGGCCATTCCGACAGGCAAAGCTTAGCTATATATCAGTGTCTCAGTCTTGCAGATGTGGAACAGGAGTATCAGGCAGCGATGAGGGACTTTCCAGTACAGTGAACGTTGAATTCTTTTAAATGATCTTGCGTGAAATCGCAGCTATGTTTCCGAGGGGCCTACTGGGAGATCGGGCGGCAAATTTTCGAACGGCAGTCGAAAGATGAATGGGGAAGTTCTAGTAGAAAGGTTTTCAATGGATTTGCGCAGGGAATTCCCTGGTATAAAAGGTTTTTCTGAGAGAAACTTATGGAATATGAGAAGTTTTTTTGATGGTTATAAGGATAGGCTAATTCTGCAACAGCTTGTTGCAGAAATTCCATGGGGTGACATTTCACGAAAAGATAAAGGGTCTGCACAATGCCCTTTTTGTTTTGTTCTGGCAGGAGGTATCTGGGATTTGTCGTATATTTGACATGCGGGAACACGGCTACAAGTTATTTGTGGCGCGTGTTCCTTTTATTTTGAGAAGTAGGAGGGGTTCTCATGGGTTCTCAGGCGGTTCTCAATAACAAGGGGGTTCTCACACTGCAGGAAGCAAGTGAGATCACAGGTATAAAAGTGCAGACTCTCAGGAGCAGAATAAAGAGAGGGGCTCTCAAGGGGTTCAAGAAGGGTTCTCAATTTGGAGAGGTATGGTATGTAAAAGCTGATAGCATAAAGGCTTTAACGGGGCTTGAGCATGATCGGCTCAAGGTTCTCAAGTTTAATTCTGAGAACCCCTTGAATGAGAACCCTTCTCAAGGGGTTCTCAACAGTGCGGAGCCCCTTATCAGAGCAAAGGAAGAACAGATTCAGACTCTGCAAAAAATGAGCACTGAACTTGAGAAGCACAACACCACGCTAAATGAAGTGCTGAGAGTGTTTCAGAGCCGTATACAGAACCTCGAAACTGAGAAGGCTGAAATAGAAGGCAAATTGAAACTTCTTCCGGCTCCATTGGAGATCATACCGTCGAAGCTTGACGAACTGGAGGAGAAGACGGCGGCCCTGTCGATGGCAGAGAACATCATTCAGCAGGCTCAGGAAACTCAGAAACAATATGAGGCGGAAATGGCAGAATTGAAGCAGAAGCTCCAAGAGGAAGAGCATGCTAAAGAGGCTTTCAGGATTCAATGGGAGTTATCCCAGGCTGAACTGAAGCGGCCTTGGTGGCAGAAGTTCTGGAAGCGTTGAAGGAAAGGGAAGCTCTTTCCTTCCATCATAGTTATGTTTCCGATAGGCCAAATATGAAAAAATTGGGGATTAAACCCATGAAGAAGGCTTGTTGATTGTCACGCCTATTCTATTTTGCATTATATCAGGAAACTCACACCCTGAGAGATAATCGATTATTTTTCTTTTCCCGTCACATAAACGAACAAGTTCTTTAGACTTTCTGTTTGGAGGAAAACACACTATAATCTTCTTTTCCGGAAAGAGAGCTTTGATTTCCCTCGCTGCAGGAGAAAGATCGCTGTCTCCTGATATCATATAAGCCACATCATAAGCGTTTTTGAAAGCGTCACAAACCATATTCACTGAAATTTCTACATCAGTCTTTTTCTCTTCAGTATCATAGAGGAAATAGCTGCAAGAATGGCAGCGGATCTTATGAGGACAATCTTTTTTGTAACTGGAATACCTTCCATAGATTATCTCCAAAGTGGAAAGTGTTTGAAGAGCCTGTAGAAAAAGATCCTGGCGCTGCGCTTTGTCAAGTGGTTGTTTGACCTTAGCAGTGAAATATTTGATGTGGACTAATTCTTCATCCGGCTGAGGTTCTACAATTTTACTACAAAGCTTCTCAAGATTAAGCCAGTAATATCTCTTTAAGTTGGCGCTTTTCAAGCCAAAATAAAGATTGAACCCATCAATATAACATATAGCTTTCTTTTTTGCTGGTTCCATAAAATTAAAACGGCACCTCTCGATGCCGGGGCCGGAGGCGACCCTCCGGGGTTGTTAACTCTATTATACCATACTGATGCGAATTTTCCTATTGTCGATGTAAAATTCTTTCCCGGCATCTGCCAGGCGATCTGCAAATACCCTCTCAATGTACCTCCATGATAGGGCTAACCGGAACATAGCTGCGAGATTATCCAGTGGAAAATAGAGTAAATCCCATGACGTAAAAGGCCTTCAGCAAAAATTACTATTTGACGACATTCGACTTTTGAGAGGCTTGACAATGTGGCAGTGTTTGTTTTAGAATAATTACGATAGTGTGTATGAAAGTATAGGTGAGGTGGATTTATGGCTATCAAAGCAAGAAATCACAGGACTAACTGCATGTGCCCCGTCTGTAAAGGAGCGCGGGGGGAAAGATGGGCAAAAAAAACACGGCTGAACATCACTGTCAATACATCGATTCTTTCGAATATCCGAGACTGGGCCAGTGATAACAACTCTTCAGTCACCGGGGCTTTCGAGAGAGCAGCAAGCGAATTTCTCGAAAGAGAAAAGCACAAACAAGAAGATATTGTAAAGATCTTTGAATCCGCGCCTGAAGACGACGAGCCTTTTACTGATGAAGAAAGAGCGTCCGAAGAGGAAGGATGGAAAGAGTATCTGGCGGGAAAATCACGGTCCCGGAAAGAGGTGAGAAAGGAGCTGGCTGGTGGAGAATAGCGAAAAAGAATGGAAGCTGGAGATAACGTCAAGGGCCGAAAAGAAGATCAGTTCACTGCCAGCAGATGAGCAAGCACATGTGAGGGATACTCTGAAAACCCTGATTACAGACCCGAAGAATGCGGATGTGAAAAGAATGAAAGGACCAGAAAAGGGAAAATTCAGGCAAAGGGTCGGGAAATGGAGAGCGCTGTTCCGCTTCGATCACGAAGACAGGAAGGTTGTTGTCACGGATTTTGGCCCAAGGGGAGACGTGTACAAGTGAGCGCTCACAGGTATTCATTTGTCACAATGAAAGAGAATCATCTGATTCATGAGCAATGCACCATAACGGGCGAGCTGGAGCTCACCGATTCCAGGACCATGAAGGTGATAGCTAGGAAATGCGTTTTCACGGCAGAAAGGCCTTGTAACCTTTGCGGAGAAAGATTCACCAGGGGAGCAAAAATAGAAGCGATTTTTCCGGCACAATGCGATCTGTGGAACGGCTCTGAGACCGGTCCATGGCATCCAGGCGGGCATACTTCATGGTGGCTGAAAGCTCATGCCGTTCAGATAAAGAAAAGGGACAACGGAATACTTATTTTGTCTGATGCTATAAAAGTTCCAAGGTAATAAGAAAAAGTTATTCACAGGGATACATTTGTGTATTGTGATTTGAGAGGAAATACCGTATTTTGACATAAGTAATACCGTGATTTGAGTAAAGTGATACCGTATTTTGAGTCGAGAACATGGTCGTGAAGCTTCAGTGTAACAATGATTTCGGCTCTACTGAAGAACGATAGAGAGGAATAAATTTGGAGTGTTTTTACGAAGATTCCTCAGACAATACAGAAGTTATCCACAGGGATACTTTTGTATACCGTGATTTGAGTAAAATAATACCGTATTTTGACATAAGAGGTATTGTGTTTTGACATAAGTAATACTGTGTTTTGACATAAGTAATATTGTGTTTTGACATAAGTAATACTGTGTTTTGACATAAGTAATATTGTGTTTTGACATAAGTAATATTGTGTTTTGACATAAGTAATACTGTGTTTTGACATAAGAACGGGGGCATGGAATTATTGCAGTATAAGGCTTTGATTTTCGTGTAACTCTTATAACTCTTATAACTTGTTATTTAACTAATTACAACAACAGAGAAATTTTTGGTGTTGTCTTCCAAAAACAGAAAGAGGAAACCATGAAACAGAAAGATGAGAGCCTTTATAGTGGAAAGGATGAAATGAATCTGGTGGAATTTCCTATAACACTATTGGCAAAGAGACATTCCTCTGAAGGTAACACGATCGAATTTACTGACACTATTCAAGGGGAGGGTGGAAAGCTTGTAAAGAGAGAGTGGACAGTCGCCGGATCCGAAAAATTCGGACTGCCACTGGCACAAGATAATGATGTTCTATTAGCTTTACTGGCTATGGGCAAAGAGAAAAACTTCAGCAGTAGAAAGATCTATTTCTCCAGATACAGGCTCTGCAAGATCATGCGGTGGAAGATAGATGGAAGGGCCTATAAGCGAATAGCAGAAGCACTCGACAGAATGAGATGGTCAGGTGTAAAGGCTCAAAATGCGTTCTGGGATAATGAAAGAAAAAGCTATGTAACTAAAGCCTTCGGTATAATAGACGAATACGAGCTTCTGGACAACTCAAAACCGGGACCACCGGGACAGGATTCTTTTCCTTTCAGTTATGTAGTCCTGAGTGAAGCGCTTTTTGCATCAATAAAGGCCGGCTATATAAAAAGCTTAGACATGAAAACATACTTTGAGCTGGAAAGCGCTTTAGCGAAAAGACTTTACCGTTACCTGGATAAGAAAGCATATGGCAAAGGGAGATTTGAAATAGGTCTTTTTGCCTTGGCAGACGTTCATCTGGGACTCAAGTTATGCAAATATTCTTCACAAATAAAGCAACAGTTGGAGCCTGCGCACAATGAGCTCATACAGGTGGGATTTCTGAAGAGTACAGAGTGTCGAAAGACATCAGATGGCAGCTCGGAAAAAGTAATTTACACGTTTGTCGATAAAGCAGAGATGAAAGAGGAAATGCTTGTCGAGGCTGATTATCAATCAATGCCATGTGACAGCGAACTCCTGACCAGGCTGGTAAAGATTGGAATCACACACAAGGTGGCGGAACAGATTGTAAGGGAGTATACTGCTGAGACTGTCAATGAGCAGATGGAAATGCTTCCGTATCGTAAGGCAAAAGATCCGTCTGCAGCACTTGTTGCCGCGATAAAGGATTCGTGGGCGCCGCCGGCCTCATATAAGGCAAAGGTGAAGAGCGAGCAGAAGAAAGAAGCCGGGAAACTTGAGCAGACACTGGAGGAGCAGCAGAAGGCGGAGCTGAGGGCCAGGATTGAAGAGTATCTCGCGAAGCTTTCACCGGCGGAACGGGAGGTCCTCACGGCGGAGGCCGGGGAGCTGGCTCGCCAGGAAGGCGCGAAGATCTTCGGAAACAAGGAAGTTCCTCAGTATGTGATCAATGGCTATGTCCATATTGTGGTGGAGAAGCGGCTGGGGCTTCAGGGAGGAAAGAACACCGTCTCCTCTTTGGTAACCGCGTAACATCGGAAGTAATGATTCCTGGGAAGCAGTAACATATCATTTATATTTTTATTTCTGCACATTTTAAATTATTTATCTATTTATTTTGTGTAACAGGAGTAAATATATCTGTAAGGAATTGTTCCATATGAGGCTCTAATAGCAAATGGACAAAAAACATCGATCTTGAAAAATTGGTGTATTCCAGGGCTTAAACAGGTATATGACTTCGATGGAACATGGTGGTGAATGGTGATGGAGTATCAGGACTTTCTGCTGAAGATACTGAAGAAGAGGGGCATCGCGAAGGAAGAGCTGTACAGGAAGGTGGGCATCTCGTCGGGGTATGCCCGGAATATTTTTATGCCCAGTGGGCCGGTGCCTGGGAAGCAGCTGGCGGAGAGAATCGCCGAGGGGCTCAATATGACAGGGAAGGAAAGAGAGGAGTTCCGGGAGCTGCTGGAGGGACATGATACGAGAGGGCGGGCCTCTGGTTTCAAGGCGCTTGAGAAGTATGTGGAAAAGCATATCCCTGAGCCGCAGCTGCCGCCTGAAGAAGTGGCGGAGCTCTATCCCGTGGGGGCGATAAGGGAGAGGAAGCCGCAGTTCAACTGGGAGAGCTTTTATGCCCAGGCGGAGCAGAAGGAGGCGGCGATCACGCTTGCCGATGTGAAAGGGAATGTGATCTTCGAGCGCGGTGACCTGGGCGGGCTGAACAAGCTCTGGTGTCCTCTGGAGCTCGAGGAGAATGTGCGGTACCGGTGGCAGGTGGAGCAGATTATTGTGCTCGATGACGGCACCGAGAAGAAGGTGCGCTCGTCTGAGATGAACTTTCACGTGCTTGACGGGGCGGGGGCTCTTGAGGAGTCTGCCATGGAGCGCGATCTCAGGGCGGGGCTGGTGCTCCAGGCGATCAAGAAGAGGCTGTACATGAACGCGCTCAGGGAGCTGGCGGCGATGGAGAAGATATTTCCTGATGACAAGGAGCTTGCTCTGGTGAAACGGGCGCTGCGTGAGTATATTTTCACGAATCCATACTAGGTGAAAAAGGGGGACTTGCACATGGGAGACCTTGAAGCGAAGGTTGATGCGCTTTTGAAGATGGCTAAGGCATTGGATCCTCCGGTTAAGCGGATCGGCGTGCAGGAGAATGATTCTGTCTATCTTCTGCCCACCGAGGAGATCTGCTTTATCACGACGGGAGACGGGGGAGGCGTTGAGTATTACGCGGCTGACGGGAAGAAGTATGTGAACTTTGACTCCATAAGCGGGCTTGATAAGAAGCTTGCAGAAGACCCGAAATTTATGAAGGTGCATAAAAGCTATATTGTTAACCTGAAGCAGATCGCCACTGTCACCACGGTGTCGGGCGGAAGGGAGCTGGGTTTCCGCGCCTGGCCCGATGAGAAGGTGAAATGTGCCCAGGACTATGTGAAGCCCTTGGAGGACTATTTCAAGATATGACGGGGGTGGGGAATGGATGCGAAGATTGATGAGATCCTGAAGATATATGGAGAGCTCACCGGGGGCGGCGACTGTTTTGAGGTGGTGAGTGACGCGAAGGAGGGAATATGCCTTCCGCTTCGGGATTTTTTCTGTTTCACCACCGGTGAGACAGGAGATGGCCGGGGGAAGGTACGGGCCATCACTTCCCGGGGAGAGATTGTGCTGCGATCGGGCGACACGCTGCCGGCGATTGAGACACGCTTGAAAGGGTATCCCCAGTTTGTGAGGACTCATTCGAGCTATCTGGTGAATACGGACAGCGTGGAGAAGGTGACGCCGATCAGCGCTGGGGTGCATGAGCTCAGTCTCAGGGGCGTTCCGGGGCCGGCGATCCCGGTGACCGCGTACTATGAGGAGCGGGTGAAAGCGGCGCTGCGCCTGGAGTCTCTCGATCACGTGATCCCCTGGAATGAGCAGATGGCGGCGGTCATCAAGGAGAGCCTGCGGAAGTTCAAGAAGGACATCAGGTTTATGACGGTCGATGAGCTCCGGGCGAACTTTTCAAACTCTCTTGGGGAGATCATCGTGCGTCAGCTCATGGGGAACATCATCTGGCAGGCCTACAACTGGATACAGGAAGGGAAGATTCCCCATTTCGAGGGCAATCTGAGGAGCTTCTGGTACAGCCATATAAAGCCGGTGCTCGCCAGGCTCGGCATCGATCTCAAGGGGCAGTATAAGGCGCTGTCGGATACCTTTGTGGATTATACGGCGTCGTACAGGCTTTTCAAATACAAGGACTTCGGCTTTGCCGATGACAATGAAGAATACCGGAAGATAGGGAAAGTGAACGCCAATGTGATCGTCTATGCGGAGAAGATGGGTCACTGGAAGACTCTGCAGATTCTCCATGAGCAGTATGGCGTCACCATCATTGCCCTGGGCGGGCAGCCCTCCCAGCTCTCGACGGAATATTTTGTCGATGAGCTCCAGAAGGTTCTCCCGCTGGATGGGGATTTTTATCTCTTCGGAGTCACAGATTTCGACCCTGCAGGCTGGATCATCGCGGAGAGCTTTGCGACGCAGCTCGGGGTCCAGGGGATGAGGGCGATAAAGAATGTGATCTATGGCAGTGATCCGTGGTGTGTGAAGGATATGAGGCCGTGCCACCTTATTCTGCCGGTCTATTTCACGACTGATGAGATCGAGCTCAACAAGTATGAAGTGCCGAATGAGACGGCCGAGCAGCAGACGAAGGTGAAGAACTGGATTGCCAAAGGCGGCGGTATTGACGGCCAGCCCTACGGCCTAGAGGCTGATGCGATGGATCGTGTGAAGCTTCGTGCCCTGTTCTATGAGAAGGCGAAGGACGTGCTGAAGACGGTCTCGGCGACGGGCAGGGGGAAAAGGCTCCTGCGGTATTATGGCGGGGTTGACAGGTATAAACCGTGACAGAAGCTGCCAGACGGGAGAGGGGCATTGTACAGGGAGGCTGTACAGGGGTTTGGCGGTCAGGGGGTCAAAACGGGCCTTTTTGGGGGTAGGATATTAATCCGGCGGTTTTTGAACGAGCTGGGAGGGAAAAACAGGGGTTTCAGGTGCCGTTTCAGCGGTTTCGCCGAGAGGGGGGCGGCTTTTTTATTTCCCCAAAGGGCGGAAAAGGGCTCCCATCCTGCCAGATTGGCGCTCTGCGTGAGATTTCGGGGGGTAACCGAGGGTATGAAACGGCGGAAGACTGGTCGGATAAAAATCGCGTAAAGCCTGGGAAAACGGGGGTGTATGGCCGAAGCGGCGCGGGGAGGCGGGGAATGAGCGGCAGGAAACGAAGAGGCGATTCAATGAGAGAGCAGAGCGACTGATATAATGGCAATATGTATATATACATATTGGAGTTTTTGCGGCCATATCCCAGCAAACCATATAACAGAGAGGAAATGGCAAGCTTTTTCTACGCTCTGGCTATGACTTGAGTATGTATATATACATACTCAAGCTGAGTGAGCTTAACCAGGAGCTGTGACTGCAATGAGCCTGTCTAACCCGGTGACTCTGGTGGATCATTCCCGTAGGTGTATTCTTCCTGAATCTTGCCGTCCTTGCCGTGAACAATCACCTGCGATGGCTTATTGTTCTTCGCCAGCTCCCGGGCCCATTGTATCGCAGCGTCTTTTGAGCGATTGACAAAAAGGGCTTCTGGAGAATGCTCCAGTTCCACCTTCCAGCCGGATTCCCAGGGGACAATGTGATACTTTTTTCTGTTCATTGTGATCACAGATTTCGAGACTGGTGGAGGGTTACCTTTCGTCAGCTTAGAAACGAAATCACGAGGACTGGCGGAGGCAGTCTGGGATGTAATCCAGAGCAAGTATGCGCTACACGAAGAGAGATTTCAGGGGGGCTGGGCTTCAGTCGCTTCATCAGTAATCCAATGACTATAAATTTCAATGTATGTCGGTAGTATGACAAGATTAATTCTCAAAAGAGAATCTGGCTGTTGGAATCCTCAATATACATTGAGGATTATGGGGGATGGAGTTTGAGGAGAGTGTTGTTAAGGTGAATGCAAATATTGTTTTGTACCATGGCGGAATAGCTTGATTGAAGTTATTCCGCCATGGTGATTAGGTTTTATCGCTTCCCGCAAGGGGGATTATAGCGAATTCTCATTTCCTGTTCTACTTTTCGCCTGTCTTCAGCGGTATAACCTTCTGATCTGGGCATATACAATAGATAGGCATAGAGTGCTCCGCCATTACGGTGCCTCTCCCAGCAAGGTCTTCTATCGTGTGCCCCAATCCGAATGCCGATCTCGCCGGATTCCCCGACGTCTATTACGTGTTTGTTTCCATTATTTGACATGGAGACTATTAAATAAACCGCTGCGCGATTCGCTGGAATCACAGTCGAATCAATATCATAAGGCCCCTTAAAATCATTTTTGCTCACCTTTTTCACCCCCTTCCTGCGAATTTTGTAGAAGGTGTCGCATGGGCCTCATTCTCTCAGCTTACAAGATTTCATCGCCATTTTTTTAGATCGCCATTGAAGGAAAACACTGAGTGATGTATAATCTTGTTGCATACAGGTTTTTGAGAGAAGGTTTCCCCGTGCAACGTGGAAGCCTTTCTTATATTTTTCCGCTTTCTGCGTCCAAAGGCACCACCTCCATTTTTATTAGTGCTTCTCACTGAAACGGAAGTTTAGTGGGAAATTCGCGAGTCTGTCTCGCGTTATGGATATTATACCATAACTTTTTGTTTTTTGCAAATGGCCATATAACATATGTTATATTGATTTGACATATAACATATGATAATATATAATAGTATGTGTGTATAAATTATTAAAATATAACACTTAAAATAATGACAGCAGAAAAACAAAAAATTCCCCGAAATTTCAGCGATAGAATCAAACAGCTACGCCAAAAACTGGGTCAGACTCAAACCGAATTTGCTCACTTTCTCGGAGTGTCTTTCGCGACTGTGAACAGGTGGGAGAATAATCAGTCCCAGCCATCGCCTGTTATGTGGAACAAGTTGACTCTGGTGGAACAATACGGGATGAATTATCTTAAGAAGGCCGCATTTTACGATGATCCTGAATACAGTGAAGGCCTTATAGTGAAAGATGTTTCTCATCATTATAAACCAGATATCGAATTCATCGACTTTTCTGCGGATCCTGAGATTGTAAGACTGAAAGTCGAAGCAGAGCGACTATCATACTGTCATCTGTATAATCCCAAATTTGCTTCAGAAATATCATTGATAGATCCATTGCCCCATCAAAGAATTGCCGTCTATGAACATTTGCTAAACAAGCCACGTCTCAGGTTTCTTCTGGCCGATGATGCTGGAGCCGGGAAGACTATCATGGCCGGTCTGTATATCCGAGAAATGCTTATTCGCCATCTGATTCACAGGATCTTGATCGTCACGCCTGCAGGACTCATAGGAAACTGGGAGCGAGAATTAAGGAAACTGTTTAATCTTAGCTTCAAAATTATCACCGGCGTCGATACGAGGGTTTCAAATCCTTTCGCCGGTTCGGGAAGCGATCAACTCATAGTGAGCCTCGATACTCTGGCCGGTGAGAGAATGTTCTCATGTTTACAGGCAACCACTGTGAAACCATATGATTTAGTCATATTCGATGAGGCCCATAAGCTCTCTGCAGACAGAGAACCAGACTTCAGTATTCGGAAAACCGAGAGATATAGGCTTGCAGAAAGCTTGGCAGGAGCGACTAATGGTGATGATCGCTGGAAGCTTGACTGGAGCTGTAATCATATTATTCTTCTATCTGCAACGCCACATATGGGAAAAGATATGCCCTATTATTTCTTATGGAGGCTCCTCGAACCTGAGATCCTTTCGACCTTTGAAGCTTTTAAAGCATATCCCGGAGAGAAAAGAAAGAATCATTTTATTCGGCGGACTAAGGAAGAAATGCTCGATTTTAACGAGACACCTCTCTATCCGAGGAGAAAATCTGCCACAGTGAGCTTTGATTTGTCACAGGGAAGTATAAGTGAACAAATACTCTATGATGAGACAACGTCCTATATCAAGGAACACTATAACAGGGCGCGCATTTTGAATAGATCTGCCGCAAGACTTGCCATGAGTATATTTCAACGCAGGCTATGTAGCTCTACCTATGCTCTCATGAGATCCTTTGAGCGTCGCCAAGATAAGATAGCGAAGTGGATTGATGATCTTGAAAACAAGAGAATAAATATCGAACAACTACTCAAATATCAGCAGTCATTAGATGGGGCAGAGCTTGATGTGCTGGATAAAAAGACGGCTGATGAAGAAGATTCGGAACATGGCAGAGAGGAAAGCGAGATTGCTGAAAATAGTGCGCTTGACGCAATTGCAGTTTCAAGCAAAAGAGATCTCGAGGATGAACTGAAGAGGGTGCAGCATCTTCTTGGAATGGCACAAGAGTTATTGAGATTGGGTAGGGAATCGAAGTTTGAGAGAATGGTAAAGATCTTCGAGAATCCACGCTTCAGATGTGAGAAGATGATTGTATTCACAGAACACAGAGACACGCTTGAATTCCTTGTGAGGCGACTGGAAGGGCTTGGCTATACTGATAGAATTGCATGCATTCATGGCGGAATGAATTACAAAGAAAGAGAAAGACAGGTGGAATTATTCAGAAAGCCAAATGAAGAGGGTGGCGCTACATATCTAGTCGCAACCGATGCCGCGGGAGAAGGTATCAACCTTCAGTTTTGCTGGCTTATGATAAATTATGACATACCATGGAATCCTGCGAGGCTTGAGCAGCGCATGGGACGTATTCATCGTTATGGCCAGCGCCACGATCCCGTGGTCATCATTAATCTTGTCGCAGGAAAAACCAGGGAAGGAAGCGTTTTGAAGGTACTCCTTGACAAGATTAATCGAATAAGAAAAGAGATTGGTTCCGACAAGGTTTTCGATTGTATCGGGAGGCTCTTTGAGAACAGATCTCTCAGAGATTATATGGAAGAGGTTCTCAACGAAGACGATGTTGAGAAGGTAAAAAGGGATATCTCTGATGCAATCAGCTATTCTAAAGTAGAGTCGATTAGAGATATTGAGAAAGGTATTTATGGTGGAAATCCGGATATAAGAGAAGATATAAAAAGAGCAAGAGAGTCTATGGAGCAGGAAGTCCACAAACGCCTGTTACCCGGATATGTAAGGCATTTCATAGAAAAGGCAGTACCATTGATGGGTCTGGCAATAGAAGGAGACATGGAAGATTCCTTTTCTATCACAGCGCACAAGCCTAAGGCTTTTGATACGCTCTGGTCGCTATTTGATACCCATACTAACGGAGAGCTAAAGTCTTTCAGGATCAAGAGGGCAAAGGGGAGAGAAGAGGACATTTTTCTCCATCCCGGTGAGCCATTTTTTGACGGCTTTCTCGATAATGTGAAGAGGAAAATTGCAAAGGAGGCAATGAAGGGTTCAGTATTTATTGATCCCTATGCACGTGAACCCTATTTTTTTCACCTGATCCAGATTGCCATTGAGCGAGAAGCTGATCCATCATTTGAATGGTTGAAGAATTGTGAGATTCTGGAATATCGCCTTATTGCTGTCAAATATGAAGTTGGAGGAAGGATAGAGGAGTGTCCACTTGAACATTTGTTAATTCTCAATGGGGCAAAAAATATACCGCCTCAAATGATTCTATTTGCATCGACTATTGAAAAATCGTGTGAGCAGGTAAAAGCATACGCTGTTGAGAACTGCGCCCGCTCGGTAGCGATAGAGCGCAGAGAAAAACTCATGTCTACGCTTAAAGAAAGGGAAGATTTACTGCTACAGGGTTATCGCTATAAGGATGCGGAGCTTGCAAAAGCCCGGGCGCGCCTAAGCGAGAGAGCGCGTGAGGGAAATCCATGGGCGAGAAGTGAGATAGAAAGGATCAAAAAAAGACAAAAGCAGCTCTGGGAAGATCACGAACATTCAGTTGCCGTGTTAAGGCGTGAGCCAGAGTTAATATCGCCGGGAGAAGTCTGCTTTCTGGGGCATGCACTGGTTGTTCCTTCATTGAAAGATGAGGATGCGAAGAGGTATGATGCTGAAATTGAAATGATTGCAATGAATGTGGTGAGATCATTTGAGGAAGAAAGAGGTTCAATGGTTATAGATGTTTCAACGCCGGAACTGGCAAAGAGGAATGGATTGCCTGAATATCCGGGCTTTGACTTTCTAATTAGATGCAAAGACGGTCGTGAAATAAATGTGGAGGTTAAGGGAAGAGCGCAGTCTGGGGATATTACACTAACGGAAAATGAATGGGCAAAGGCTTGCAACCTGAGAGATAATTACTGGCTCTATGTTGTTTTTAACTGCTCCACGGGGCATCCTAAATTGTTGCGGGTCAGGGATCCTTTTATGAAACTGCTTGTTAAGGCAAAGGGTGGAGTCATTATTGGGGAACAGGAGATATTCAAGACATCCGAAGAGGGGGAATAATGGTGGAGAGTGTCAACAGGCATCTGAAAGAAGCTTTGGATATATCTCGGGGAGCAAGGTTTTATAAATGTGCTCTTCAGGTAAATCCTTATGAGTATGTGGTAAGACATAAAAAAACTACAATTTTCAATGATGAAGAGAGTTATAATAATGCAATTATCGAAGCCTGCAAGAGAAACAATGTTGAGGTCATCGCCATCACAGATCATTATAGGCTCAGTTCGGCCAGAAGCCTTATCGCCAGAGCTGATGCTGCCGGTATAATTGTATTTCCAGGTTTTGAAGCAGCAACAAAGGAAGGAGTACATTTTCTCTGTCTCCTGGATCCAGCCACCTCTTTAGACGTGGTTCAGGCTAGGATAAATGAATGCGGAATCCACCAAAGTGATCCATCGGCTGATTCACCTTTAGGCAAATATGACTCCGGGGAATTGTTGAAGGAGAGCAAAAACTGGAATGCTATTTGTATTGCGGCGCATGTATGCTCAAAAAGCGGGTTGCTATGTACTTTAAGGGGAACGGCTTGTATCAATGTATGGAAAGACGAAGATCTGCAGGCCTGCGCAATACCCGGAGCCATCGATGAGACGCCGGAAGATAAGCGTCCAATATTGGTAAACAAGAATGGTGAATATCGACGGGAACGTCCTGTTGCATTGATCAATTGCCAGGATGTAAGCGATCCTCATGACATCGAAAATAAGGGGGCCACATGTTGGATCAAAATGTCAGAAGTTTCTATCGAGGGGCTTCGTCAGGCATTTCTCGATCCAGAATCCCGTGTCAGAATCTCTAGTGATCCAGAACCTGAAGAACATGCCGAAATTGTGGCTGTCGCTTGTGAAGGAGGATTTCTCGATGGACTTCACCTGCATTTTAACGAAAATCTAAATGCTCTCATAGGGGGCAGGGGCACAGGTAAATCCACGTTGATAGAAAGCCTTCGATATGCGCTGAATCTTGAGCCAATAGGGGAAGAGGCAAAAAAGACTCACGAAGAAATCATCAAAAACGTCGTACAAAGTGGCACCAGGATATCTGTTCTTATCCGCTCCTATACACCTGACAAGCGCGATTTCATTATTGAACGCACAGTGACTAATCCTTCTATAGTGAGAGATAGCTCAGGAAATATTCTGGCGCTGGATCCCACGGATATCTTGAAAGGTGTTGAAATCTTCGGTCAGCATGAGATATCGGAGCTTTCAAAGAGAGAAGACAGATTGTCACGCATGCTTGAACGATTTATGGGGCCTGAAGATGACCTCTCGAAACGGAAAGAGGAAAAGCGGAGAGAAATGGAGATCTCTCGCAATGCCATTATCGGTGTGCAGAAAGAGATATACTTTATCTCTGAAAAGCTGGGCGCTCTGCCGACGGTAGAAGAGACGCTGAAACGGTATAAGGAAGCTCAGGTAGAGGATAAGCTCAAGGATCAGAGCATGATTGTCAAGGAGGAAAAGATTTGTGACATTGCAAGAGACCGAATTGAGCATTTCAAAGAAATGGCGGGGCAATTAAAAGATTTATTGCCTCTTGACAGAGCATTTGTTTCACCAACCGCATTGGATGGACTGCCGGCTAAAGAGATTTTAAGAGATTTAGATGGAATCTTGATTGCGTTCGAGGCAGAGGGTAAAATGGCTCTTGAGAAGCTGGCAGGCGCGATACAGAAAGCAGTGGAATCTATGGGAAAGGTCAGGGATAAATGGCAGATCAGGAAGAATCAGGCTCAGGAAGCATATGAAAAAATTTTGAGGGAATTGCAGCAATCAAAAATTGATGGGGTAGAATATATAAGACTGCGGAAACAATTCGAAGAGCTACATCCATTGAGAGAGAAGCAGCGCCGTTTGGAGGAAGAAGTCGAAAAACTCCTGCGTCAGCGTGAGGAAGTTTTGCAGGAATGGGAGGAGATTAAGCGAGAGGCGTTCAGTGGACTCACGAAGGCAGCAAAGAAGATCAATAAAAAGCTAAGGAATCTGATAAGGGTGGAAATCAAATATTCGGGTGACAGAAGGCCGCTTGTGCAATTCCTGCAGGAGAAAATTGGCGGAAGGCTGAGCGAGGCATTAAGGGAACTGGTGAAAAAGGAAGACCTCTCTCTTGCTGAGTTATATCGCGCCTGTCGTGCCGGGGAGAGTGAACTGATAACAAAATTCGGTCTTACGCAGGCACAGGCTCAGAAACTCGCAAAGGCTGATGAGTCAGTTCTTCTTGAGCTCAGGGAGTTGGAGCTTCCACCTACAACCCATATAGAGCTCAATATCTCGTTGGATCCTGAAACACCTGAATGGCGAGCTCTTGGAGATTTATCAACAGGACAGAGAGCGACAGCTCTTCTTTTCATCCTTCTTCTTGAATCGCCCTGGCCGCTCATCATAGATCAGCCGGAAGATGATCTTGACAACCGATTCATTGCAGAGGGGATTGTTCAAAAAATGAGGGAGGAAAAAAGAAGGCGTCAGTTTATCTTCTCCACCCATAATGCGAATATTCCTGTTCTAGGTGATGCTGAGCTCGTTACCGGTCTTTCAACTAAAAGCGACCATGGGTCGATATATGGCCTAATAAAAGAATCTCACATTGGTTCCATTGACAAAAGTTCCGTAAGAGAGCTTGTTGAAGAAATCCTTGAAGGTGGCAGGAATGCATTCGAGACGCGCAGGAGAAAATATGGCTTTTAAGGAGAGACTATGACGCGAACTGAGCTTTGGGAAATCATTCGTAATGGAGAAAGCTCCGGAGTAGAATTCAAATGTGATACTATTGAGAATCGAAATCTCGCAAAAGAGTTTGTGGGCTTCCTGAACTTTTCTGGAGGACGGGTAGTACTAGGCGTTGATGATGATGGAACAGTATGTGGCCTGAGCAGAGTTGATGATTCATCGGCGCCAGAGGGTAAACGAACGTATAAGCGACTGGAAGAGTGGATTATGCAGATCTGTCGGGACAAGATCAGACCTGAAATAATTCCCTATTTTGAATTGTTTTATGATCTCGAGCCGGGAAAAGATGTGGCGGTCATCGAAGTGGATCGAGGCTGGACAGTTCACCATCTATGGCACGAGAATCACCGTACTTATTATATCAGAGTGGGCACGACAACAAGGGAAGCTAGCCCCGAAGAGTTGGAGCGACTCTTCCAGCGGAGGGGTAAATTTAGTGCTGAGGTGAGGGCAGTCCCCGGTGCGACATTTGAGGATCTGGACTTCAGGAGGCTGAAAGATTATTTCGGAAGGATCAGGCAGCAGATTCCGTCTGATGATAATGAGGAAAGCTGGATCAGGCTTCTATTGAATACAGAGCTCTTGAGAAAAGAAGAGGGAAAATACCTAGTCACTGTGGGTGGGATGCTCCTGTTCGGGAAGAATCCCAGAAAGTTCCTCCCTCATGCGGGAGTATCTGCATTTGCTTTTCAGGGCAGAGAAAAAGATTATGATTTTAGAGAGCGAGCAGATTTTATTGGTCCAATGGTACCGCTCCTTTCCGAGCATGGTCTCGTAGAAAATGGCATTGTCGAACAGACTATAGAGTTTTTCAGGAGAAATACAAGGATAGAGGCATATCTCGAGGCCGGAGCCAGAAGAATCGAACGAAGAGAATATCCTGAAGATGTGGTGCGGGAAGCCATTGTCAATGCACTCGTCCATCGTGATTATCTTCTTTCATCGATGGACATTGAATTTTCGATATATTCAGATCGAATGGAGTTTATCTCACCGGGAAGTCCGCCGAATGGTGTAACCGTAGAAAGTATGAAGACCGGATGCAGGGCAGCCCGAAATCAGCTTCTATCAAACATCATGCGCGATTATGATTACATGGAGAAAATGGGTATGGGAATACTCAGAAAGATCATCAAGGGAATGAAAGAGCACAATGGAACGGAGCCCGATATCATTGTCGATGGCGAGCGTACCATTATGAGACTCTGGAAGGAGAAGAAATAATGAACGATCGACCCCGCCTCATCGAACAGGCTTTTCCACTTAAACAGACTTCTACTGATTCCGTCCACGAAAAGAACGTACGGCATGGGCATATTTCCACTCTTCACATATGGCCTGCACGGCGGCCTCTCGCCGCATGCAGGGCGGCGCTTATTTCGACTCTTCTTCCAGATCCAGGAAGCGCTGAGGAGCGTAAAGCGCTGTTAGAGAGAATCGGCGGAAAGATTGTGAAGGTGTTGAAGAAAAAGAAGCTTCCCAGCGGCAAGGTGGAGGAGCAAGTCGTTGAGGAGACGGTAGGGGGAATTCTTCACTGGGGAAGGGAATCGGATCTTGATATTGACTGGTTCCGTGAAGAGATTCGGAAAGCTTATGGTGGCAGAGCACCCAGAGTGCTTGACCCCTTTGCGGGTGGAGGCGCCATACCTCTTGAAGCTATGCGACTGGGTTGTGAAGCGACAGCAATCGACATTAATCCCGTTGCCTGGTTTATTTTGAAATGCACGCTGGAATATCCTCACAAGCTGAAAGGGCAGAAAAGGCCTCTGCCGGACTTTGTGCAGAAGGATAAGAATTTCATGGAAGCTTTCTTTAAGGCCCAAGGGCTAAAGGGAGCCATGCTGCGGTCACAGCTTCAGAAACTGGGCATTGTAAGCGGTGGGGAACAGCGGCTTCCGGGGTTCGATATAGAATTGGCCACACTTGAGGCAGACCTTGCTTGGCATGTGCGGGCCTGGGGCTGGTGGGTGCTTGAGGAAGTGAAAAAAGAGCTTTCACGATTCTATCCTGTTATTGACGGAAAGCCTGCCGTCGCATATTTGTGGGCTCGCACAGTAAAGTGCAAGAGTTGCCGCTCCGAGGTTCCTCTCCTAAAGACACGATGGCTGTGCAAGAAGGATAAGAAGCGGGTGGTGCTCGGCATGGAGCCGAAAGAGGGTAAAACGGGGGTAAAATTCGGCGTCCAAAATGATGTGCCTGTCGTTGGAGGAAATGCCGCTCAGAGACGCGAGCACGACAAGAAACTGGGAGCGGGCACCATGTCCAAGTCGGGCGCCAAATGCCCCTGCTGCTGTACAATCATGACTATGGAAGACATCAGACTGGAAGGGCAAGCAGGTCGGCTGGGCGCTGTGATGACAGCAGTAGTGGTTGATGGCACAAACGGGAAGGAATACCGACTGCCGACACAGGAGGAAATCAATGCGGCAGAAGCCACAGCGGGAGAGATAGACAGGGTGTTTACCGAGATTCCCTTTGGAGTGCCGGAAGAGCCGACACCGGGAGTTGCAGGGAGAAGGAAAAGCTCATCGTCATTGCGGACATATGGCTTAAATAGGTGGAGAGATCTTTTTAATTCAAGACAGCTTGTCGCCTTGGGTACTTTTCTAAAATATAGTCGTTCCATTCAAAAAAGAATCATAGAGGAAGAATATTCTGCTGAATGGGGGGAAGCTCTGGCAGTTTATTCAGCACTCGTCTTAAGCAGGCTTACTGATCGAACAAGCACAATATGTCATTGGAGTCTTGGAAGAGAGACAATTCAGAATACCTTTTCCCGCTTTGCTCTACCTATAAGCTGGGATTTTTCCGAGGTCAACACTATTGCTACAAGCTCAGGAACTTACGATGGGCAGGTTGAATGGGTTGCAGAAGTGATCGAGCACTGCATGGAAGCAGAGAAAGCTTCTCCTGGCCAGGAAGTTCTTAAACAATCTTCAAAAGAGATAGCTAATACGTCGCATTTTGATCTCATTCTTACTGACCCCCCTTATTACGATGCAATTATTTATTCAGACATCATGGACTTTTTCTATGTATGGCTTCGACGAAGTCTTCATGGACTATCGCTTGACTTTGATAGATTTTTTATAGATCCCCTTTCTCCCAAATGGAATCACGAGAAAAATGATGGGGAACTTATCGATGATCCTGGTCGTTTTTCATGGAATTACGATCAGTCGCAAAAGGCATATGAGGAAGGGATGCATCAAGTATTTCTGTCTTGCCACCGGGCATTGGTTACGGAGGGAAGGCTTGTAATCGTCTTCGCCCATAAGAACCCTACTGCCTGGGAGACTCTCGTTTCTGCGATAATACGAGCAGGTTTTGTGGTGGATGGAAGCTGGCCTATACAGACGGAGATGGGGAATCGCACCCGCGCCCTCTCTTCTGCAGCCCTCTCCTCATCGGTCTGGCTCGTCTGCCGGAAGCGGCCGGAAGCAGCTCGGCCGGGCTGGGACAACAAGGTTTTCGAGGAAATGCGTGTGAACATCAGGACAAAGCTTCGCAACTTCTGGGACGCTGGAATCAGAGGGCCGGACTTTGTCTGGGCAGCCACCGGGCCAGCACTTGAAGCATACAGTGCTCATCCGGTAGTGAAAAAGGCGAATGAGCCGGGCAAGCTGATGGAAGTGCCTGAATTTCTTGGCCATGTGCGCCGTATCGTTGTCGATTTTGTTGTAGGAAGGGTTCTTTCTCACGGGGAAGCCGATGATTCGGTGAGCGGGCTTGATGACGTCACCACATACTATCTTTTGCACCGTAATGACTTCGGGATGAAAGATGCTCCGAGTGGCGCATGTATTCTCTATGCGCTATCCTGCGGACTCTCAGACAGGGAACTTTCTGACAAATATGATATTCTCCAGTATTCCGGTGGAAAGTCTGATGAAGAAGTGGACTCTGAGGAGGGCGAGGAAGAGGATACCGAAAATGGCACAGGAAGCACAGTGAGACTCAAAACATGGAATTCCAGAATGAGAAAATCCATGGGATTTGAGGGCCCTGGAGGGAAAGCTCCTCCACTTATCGATCAGGTGCACCGGCTCATGCATCTCTGGAAACAGGGTGACGTCGTAAAAGTGGATGAATATACCGATGCCAGGGGACTCAGGAAGCATCAGCTTTTCAATCAGCTTCTTCAGGCCATTATTGAGCTTTCTCACAACGAGGAGCGTTCCCTCCTTGAGAGTATAAGCAATCATCTGGCCTCCCGGGGAGCCCGTGGCGATCAGATGGATCTACCTCTCGAAAATTATTGAGATCTTAAGGAAGGTGTAGTCTGTGAAGAAACCAGAATGGAAGCCGTGGCATAAAGTAGTTACTTTGAGAAATGATGTGAAGTCAGGAGAATTATCCCTCGCAGTTTTCGCAGCAGATCTCTATGATGTAATGATGGGAACAGCACGACCGGTCTATCAGGATCCAAAGGAATTTTTTGCCCTCACATATCCTACTTTTAATCTCAGGGAGCTTGCGAAGGATGTGGTAAAGCGCCTTCTTGGCCAGAACGAAAAGGCAATACGGCAGCTTGAGCTCACCTATGGTGGTGGGAAAACCCATACATTGATTACCCTTTACCACCTTGTGAAGGATCCTGATCATCTACCCCGGCATCCGTCGGTGGAAGAGTTTATCCAGCATATCGGCGATACTCCGCCACAGGCCAGAATTGCAGTTCTTTCTTTTGACAAGCTTGATGTTGAGAAAGGGATGGAGGTTGTGAATCCAAAGGGAGAGCGGCGGTGGCTCAAGCATCCCTGGAGTGTTCTTGCCTGGCAGATTGCGGGGGCAGAGGGACTGAGGCTTCTCAACGCAGATAATAAAGATGAAGAAAGAGAAAGCGCCCCTGCTGAAAATCTCCTGGTGCAGCTCATATCGATGCCTGGAAAGGAAGGGCTTTCAACACTTATTCTTATTGACGAAGTGCTTATGTATGTGAGAGAAAAAGTGGGATTGGATCCATCGTGGCGTGGAAAAATCATTAATTTCTTCCAATATCTCACGCAGGCCTTAACAAAAGTTGACCGTGCGGCCCTTGTTGCATCTCTTCTGGCCACTGATCCTTCTAAAAGCGACACTCTCGGAAAGGAGTTGACATCTGAGCTCCATGCAATATTTCGGAGAGAGCGTGAGGAGGGCGTTCAGCCTGTGGTGAAGGAAGATGTTGCGGAAGTTCTCCGAAGACGCTTCTTTACTGCCGAATCGTTAGCCAAGCGCGACACCTTTGTGCCCCATGTCCTGGCAGCGCTTAAAGGAATCGCGAATCTCGACGAGCAGACGGGCAAGGATATGAAAGCCAAGGAGGAGCGCTATGGGAAGAGCTACCCATTCCACCCCGATCTCACAGAGATATTTTATACAAAGTGGACAAACCTCGAGAGTTTTCAGCGTACACGAGGAATCTTGAGGACTTTTGCCTTAGCGCTTCGTGACTCAGAGAGCCATGACGAATGTCCCATAATCGGAGTGAATGTGTTTCTCAACAAGCCAGGAACAGAGGATATCTCGGAAGCGGCAAGAGAGCTCACCAATGTGGCGACATCGGAGGAGTATGAGGGGAAGAAACAGGAATGGTCCGGCATTCTCCAGGGCGAGCTTGCAAAAGCCCGTGAAATAGAGCATGAATCATCGGGTCTGAATTTTCGGGAGATGGAGCAGGCAGTCTTTGCGACTTTTCTGCATTCGCAGCCCATCGGGCAAAAAGCGCTGACAAAGGAGCTCTTCCTTCTTCTGGGTGCGACGAGACCAGATAAGATTGAGCTTGAGAAGGCGCTTAAACGCTGGACAGAGATCTCGTGGTTTCTTGATGAGCAGATTCTTGTAGATATGGAAACTGGAGCAGATGGCAGCAAGAAACTTCCAAAGACATGGCGCCTCGGTTCGAAGCCAAATCTTCGGCAGATGCACCACGATGCCTGTAAGAGGGTTGCTCCGGAACTGATAGATTTTACTCTTGATGAGGAAATTCGAAAGCAAAAGATGTTGAGCGCCGGCGCTAAAGCGATGGATGCTAATGTGCATACCCTTCCGGATCATGCATGGTCAATAGGCGATGATGGTAACTTCCGCTTCGCAATTCTGGGACCATCTGCAGCTTCAGAGTCTGGCAAGCCGAGCGTTGAAGCGAGACGCTTCATTGATGAGACAACAGGTCCGGATAAACCTCGTGTATACAGGAATGCCATTGTGTGCGTTGTTCCTTCAAGAGATGGACTTGATGCGGCGAGAACGATTATCAGGGAGTTCCTTGGATGGAAAGAAGTGGAAACCCAGCTCAAGGACAAGGATATAGACGAAACGAGGAAAGAAACCCTGAAAGCACATACTGAGGAGGCAAGAAAAAAGATACCTGAGGCTATTTTACAGGCATACTGTATAGTGGTGACGGTATCAGAAAAAAACGAGATCCAGGCCTTTAAGATAACAGTGGGCGGCGAGCCAGTCTTTAACACCATAAAGAATGATCAACGCTCCCGTATCCAGGAGACCTCTATATCAGCAGAGGCTCTACTTCCGGAAGGACCCTATGATCTCTGGCGTGAAGATGAAAAGTCGAGAATGGTAAAAGATTTGGTCGGAGCCTTTGCCGAGCGCCCCCATCTTCCGAAGATGCTTCGCCCCAAACAGATATTTGACACTCTCTCACAAGGCATACATGAAGGAAATTTCATACTCAGAAGCCAGCGGCCCGATAAATCTATAAAAACATACTGGTTCCAGGAACCGGATGAAGCGGCATTGAAAGACCCTGCAAGTGAGCTTGTATTGCCACAACACGCGCAATTAAGCGATATTTCTTATGAGCTGATGGTTCCCGGTAAGCTTCCAAACCTCTGGGATGGTGATGAGATAAATTTGAGAAAAATCATTGATTATTTCTCAGGTAATAAAACAGTGAAAATTGCGAGAGAGGGTTATGAAGAGCCCTTTATTGTGCCAAAAGCAGGTAAAGAGGCTGTGGAAGCTGCTGTAAAAACGGCTGTTCTAAAAGGAAAGCTATGGATGCTTTCCGGTCCTGCAAGTATTTTTGGTGAAGAGATACCGGCAGGATTGCTCGCAGAGGATTCGCTGCTACTCAATCCGCCACAGCCAATCTCACCAATGAGCATTTTACCAACCAATCTCCCTGAAGCTTGGACAGGCGACATCACAACCGCTCTCGCCATTTCCGTGGCCCTTTCAAAGAAGCAGGGGAGGACACTCCCTTGGTTGATAATAAGAGAAGTGCTCAGTGGCGCTTTCAAAGTCCGAATTCTTGAGCGCACGGAAGATTCCGGCCATTGGCCGTGCGATGGGGCTAGCGCAGGTGCGATAAAGATCAGAATGCCTCAAAAAGAAACACCTCAAGAGCCACAACCTCATCCCACTATCAAGAAGCCAGGATTGCACATTACAGAAGCCGAACTGAAGCCATCTCAAATTCAGGATATTGCTGATGTGATTGGTGAGCTCAGTGATGTGGCAGCTGGATATTCTTTGAAATTCAGAGTGAGGATAGAAGTTGATGGAGAGCGGGCAGTGCCTGACGAGGTTATACAGAAGATGAATGAGATTTTAATTGGTGTGACAAAGGAATTGAGGCTGACGTAATATGGATAAAGCCCAATAAACGTTCTAAAAGTCCAATAGGCCTATCGGAAACATACGACCCAATTAGTTGAAAACGTTGTAGCTATTAAAAAGTTTGCGAAACTAAATGATAAATTTGATATAAAATACTTCCGAGAATTATAGAAACCGGGGGTCAATTCGCGGAAAACTCGCCAAAATGAATGATTGTAGAGATCATTGTATCAGAAAATGCGAAGGAGTTCGAGTGAAGAAATATACAAGATAAGCTATTGCGTCAAAAAGCAGCTATGTTTCCGATGGCCATTAATTTCGATTTTCCCAAAACCTATTCTTCAATGATGTGCTGTCGTGCGGTTTGCTCAATTGCAGCCGCATCAATGCTCCCATCAGCCCCATCTTGAGATGTTATCAATCGATTCGCATAATTGTTTTTTTCATACCACTTCTGCTTACGTTCCCACGCCTCGCGATAGCTGGGCACGTTTAGCATGCCAAGGTGCTCCCAATAGAAGACATCGCCCTCAAAGCTGACGGTAAAGTCGGGTAGCCGGAAGTCCTTCGGATCAATATGCGAATAGAGCGGCTGTTCGTATTCGTAGCTGATCCCCAACGCGTCGAGCACGTCTGCTACAATCACCTCACTCTTCGAGCGAACGGCGGTACCTTTACGCGTACGGTGGATGAGCGCCTCCAAACGAGGACGCTTCACTTCGCCCGGACGAAGGGTCAACGTGAACATGTGAGTGTTTCGCAACCGAGTGTCAGAGCAATCTGGATTACGGAGCCGGCGAAGAGGTTCAATGTCCTTCTCGATCAAGAGGACCAGTTTGCGCTTGAAACGCGTGAGGCCTGTGTAGATAAGCTCTCGTGAAAGGGTTGATGCCTTTTGCGGGATGATGAGAAAAACCACTTCGAAGTCACTTCCCTGAGCCTTATGAACCGTGAGCGCGTAGGCAAGCTCGAGGTTGCCCTCAACTTGATTAGCAAAGTAACGATAGGAAACATCTGGTTGGGTCGAGAAAGCTACATCGAGATAGTCTCCGCACTCTCCTTTCTTCGTGCGGCTAACGATTCCGATCTCCCCATTCGCCACATAGTCTAGACCGGTGCCTTTCGGCCAACCTTTGATGCTGCGATTGATAACCTGGATTACCTTGTCTGTGTAAACAATTTCCTGTTCTCCAAACGGCCTCGGCAAATTGGACCGTGAGTTCTTCGCATTGTCAATGAGACCACCTTTATATTTCAATTGGATTAGGCGGTTGAGATCATCGGTACCGAAATGCTGAGTACGTGTAGGAGAGAGTACTTGCCAAGCCTCGCTGCGGATCCAGTTCTTGGCATCGATCCCGAGCGACTGATTGAAACTCTGGTAATCGTCGTCACCGATCCCAAGTAGAGCCGACATATGCTCTTTTAGCCTAGCCAGCAAATCGTCGTGGTTATTCCAGAATGCGACTTTAAGGTCGCCTGAAGATTCCCCTCGGGCTACGGCTGCCAAGATCTCATCATCGCCAGGATTAACAACCGATGATCGGTAGCCGTCGGCAAGGGACAGAGCGATGCTGTTCTCGGCGTGAGTACCGGTCTCGTCATCAATACGCATGCACACGCCCAAGGGAGCGATGCACTCAGGGTGTTCCCTTTGAAGCCATTCAATGATATCAGCGAAGGGCCTACCTGGGCCGATCGGTGGTAGCTGGTTAGGGTCACCTACAAGAATCAGACGACTCAATGGGCCTGGGTCAAGAGCGTGCAGCAACGTCCCGAAGAGGTCCGTTGGGATCATTGAACACTCGTCAATGATAACGGTGTTTGCCTTATAAGGACTCTGATTGCTCTGAGGCTTAAGTATAAAGATATCAGGCACGAACCAGCCCTGTTTAAGCAGGAATTGGTGAATGGTCATTGTATTTTGCTTGGTCTTTGTGGAAAGGCGAACACGAGCCTTCCCGGTCGGAGCCAGCAGGAGTATCGGATGCCGTCCCTCAGTACGAAACAATTCCTGAAGGAATACATTGAGGACCGATGTTTTGCCGGTGCCGGAACCTCCTGTCAACACACTCAATCTCCGAGAGAACATTATGGCGAGTGCTGCTTGTTTCTCATCCAGAGCCACTCTTTCACGGTCAGACTTCGGTTCGCCAAAGAGCCTCTTCAGTGCGCCAAACCAGTCAATCGTGACATCGACTGCGGGGTTCACCTTTTTTGCTCGCCGTTTGATCATCGAGGCGACAATCTGTTCTAGCGACTGAAGGTGTTTAAGCGCAACCAGCTCAGGATCGGAGTCGAGAGACATCCAGAGGAGATTTTGATAGAAGTCAATCTCAGAAAGCACGATCTCCCGGTCCGGTCGGCATGATCGGTGTTCTGGGAAACGAGCGGTTATGCGGTTCAGTAAATCACCGAACGTCAGGACCGTGTCTCCATTGCTAGAAGCTTCCTGGAGAACTGCGACTCCCAAAGCTCGAACCCTTCGCCTATCGTCGTGGAGAACTTCATCATCGGCCGCAAACAGTGCGGCGTTCCCCTCGGGCCTCATACCGTGATCGACTGTCTCCAATGCCACGGGATCTGAATCTGCCGCCCCGAAATCGCTCTCGGCAAGTATATATGGGTTTGCAATTATTTCATATTGAGGTTCTAATAGCAAATGGACAAAAAACAACGATCTTAAATTATTGAGACAGTCTAAGGTTTTTGTAAAGGCCTAAGCTCCTTTCTGCCCATCTCTTCCTCTATATTAAAGCTGTACTTTCCATA
>Ga0302253_1000360_pt1 | contig 39995 bp, 35 predicted proteins | sample AAG_RA_Trp_MG_FD_193537 | JGI IMG/M metagenome (GOLD analysis project Ga0302253, IMG submission 193537) | Enriched activated sludge microbial communities from anaerobic digester in WTTP, New Holstein, Wisconsin, United States - AAG_RA_Trp | ecosystem: Engineered > Bioreactor > Anaerobic >...
GACGACACGGAATGCCCTCATGGAATACCGACCGGAATGGGCGTGGAGTGTTGGGAATGCAGATATGACCAACTAAAAATTGATTATGATGCCCTTGAGCAGGAGTGTGGTGAACTGGCCGAACGGGCGCAGGAATTGGCGGACAAAATCGCTGTCGATTGTCATGACAAGTACCATGAAGAGTTGGTGTCGGCGTTAAAGGCTGCATCTGTATTTATCAGAAATGGGATTGAGTTGGGGTTCATCAGGATGCCAGATAAAGATACTCCCGATCCGGCGCACTTAGTTCCAGGAATGATTGAAGCAGCACTCGCCAAGGCGGAAGGGGTGAAGGAGGCTGACCATGACTGACGCTGAACTGGTGGAGGCGGTGGCAAGGGAAGTGCTAAAACTTGACGTTAGATTTGTTGTTACAAAACCACGCGCACTTGGGGCCTATGTGGAATATCGAACAGAAGATGGCTGTTATAAGGAATTTCGTCCGTTCTCTGTCTACATGGATGAAAGGGACGTTCAGACTCGAGCCGCACTCGAAGCCGCGCTGATGGCAGAAAGGGGGAAGAAATGATAAACCAAAAACGACTAGAACATGCGAAGACAGAAAATGAAGTTTCTCAATTCTCTCAACGAGCCGAAGAGGAAAGGAAACGAATTCGCCCATTCTTTACGGATTTTATGGAATCGGCCTACTGGAACATACCTAAACACACAGATGAAAGCACAGATGAGCCTGGGAGGTTTACTCGGAGTGACATGTTCCGAGCGTTTATGTACGGCGCACGAGAGGCGGGACATCTTTACCGAGAAGTGAAGGAAGGAATGACTGACGCACAATGAATTTCTCAGCAAAAATAAAAGCCCCGGATTTCTCCAGGGCTCTCGGATAGAATTACGAAACCTTAAATCACTCTCCCTTCTTGATTCTCTCACGGATTATCTGCGTCAACACTTCCCCCATTGTCTTCCCCGTCTGCGCGGCTTCTTTCTTTAACAACCACGTGCAACCAGGTGCAACCAGGTGAAACGGCCAATTTCACCCGTAAAGCCGTGGTATTCTGTTCCCGCCATGAAAAACACATCTGCAAAAAACAAATCCAAGAAGAAACTCTTTTCTGGCCGAAAAGGGGCACAAACCGTGTCAAAAAGCGCCCACTCTGAGACGCAAGCGCCTGACAATGTCCAGTCAGCACCCAAGAAGGAGACATACGATGACCTTCTTGCGAAATTAAAGGACAAGCACGCCCGATTCGTGGAGGAGTACCTGATTGATCTGAACGCCACACAGGCCGCGTTGCGCGCCGGATATACGGAATTGTCAGCAAGAAAGCAGTCTTATCGTCTGTTGGCGAATATAGGTGTCAAGGCCGCAATAGATGCCGGAAAGGCGGAAATAGCTGCACGCACGCGCATCAACCAGGACGAGGTTATCAAAGAGCTGTGCCGTATTGGTTTTGCCCGGGTGACGGATTACCTGACGTTCGACGCTGATGGCGTTCACATCAAAGGTTCAGACCAGCTCACCGATGACCAGGTTGCTGCAATCGCCTCCGTCAGTGACGAGACCTTCGGCCCCTTTCAGCGCACGATCAAATTCAAGCTGCACGACAAGGTTAAATCCCTGCTCGGTGTCCTGGAGCGCGTCAAGCCTGGTGCAGATAAGCCCATGGAGCACAAAGTTACCCTTACCAATTTCCCGCCGGAGCCCAAAACCATGGAGGAATGGGAAAGACTGGTCAAACAGACGACCACGGCTGTGGTTACGGGAGGTAAGTGATCATGCCGTTCTGGACGCCACAACCCGGACCGCAGGCGAGAGCTGCAATATGCCCCGCTGATTTTACTTTTTTCGGTGGTAGCCGTGGCGGTGGCAAGTCCGATTGCCTGTGGGGGAGACAGATCCGTGGAGCCGAAAAGTACGGGAACCGCTGGAACGGGATCATCGTCCGCCGGAAATACAAGGAATTTGCCGAATTGCGGCGGCGCATCGATGGCATGATTGCTGACGGCCTGCCTGCGGAGCGGATCGGCGGGGACCAGCAGACAAACTACATACGATTTGCCAACGGCGCCCAGGTCATCATGCCAGCCATTCAAACCCTGGCCATGGTCAGCGATCATGTCGGCCAGCAATACACCGAGATATCCGTTGATGAGTGCACAACATTCCCCTTCTTCTCCGCGATGGTCGAAAAGCTCAAAGGGTCCAACCGGTCTCCCTATGGCGTACCCTGTCGCATGTTCGGAACTGGCAACCCTGGCGGTCCTGGCCACAGCCAGGTGAAGGATTACTTCAAGCTCGGCAGAACCTTTGGCGTCCAGCCGGAAACCGTTATGACCGATGAAAATGGGCAAACCAGGATCTTTATCCCCTCCTATCTCGATGATAACCGTATCCTTTGCGAGAATGACCCCGCTTACGTCAATCGGCTGAAATCGATCAAGGACCCTGCCCTGCGTGCTGCATGGCTGCAAGGCGATTGGGATGTTTATATCGGCCAGGCATTCCAGCTGACCGACGCCCATATCATCAAACCAATACCCGTACCGAAGGAAGCTCAGATCTACATGACCTTTGACTGGGGATACGGCAAGCCCTTCTCTATCGGCTGGTGGTGGGTGGATGCCGAAGGCCGCATCTATCGCTTTTCCGAGTGGTACGGCACGACCGGAACACCCGATGAGGGATTACGCATTACAGACCCGGAAATAGCCAGGGGCATCGTGGAGCGGGAAAAGGACCTGGGCATATGGAACAGAAACTCTATTATCCGCCTGGCCGGCCCGGATTGCTGGAACAAGAAACCCGATTACAAGGGTGGCGGTCAAGGTCCCGCAACAGACGAGACTTTTGCACGGTTCAGCGTCTATCTGTCAAAAGGAGATCCGACGCGGGAACAGAAGATCAAACAATTCCGTGAGCGCCTGGTCATCCCAAGGGATGTGGCGGGAAATCAGATCGATCGGCCGATGATGCAGATCTACGAGACGTGCAAGCACTTCCTGCGGACCATCCCTGCCCTGTCCATGGACGACAAAAACCCCGAAGACATCGACACCGAGCAGGAAGATCATGTTTACGACGAATCCTGTCATATCTGCATGGCAAGGCCAATTCCGATTACCTTACGCCCGGGAGAGAAGCTGCCGGCCGATCGGCATATCGATATGATTACCAGGCCGCATACCGAAGCGGATGAGTGGGAACATGCTGCAGCGCGGGATATGAGAGAAGCGGAGCGCCTACTGTACTATGACGAGCGCAACGATCAAGGGAGGGCATACAGTGACATTGATGGATATTAACATATCGCTGTTTGGCGTCGTCTGGACGCTGGCATGTGTCCTGGTCGGTTTCTGGATGGGGCGCAAAACTCAGGGACCGGACCATACCGTGAAGGATATTGTCGACGCGATCAGACCGGAAGATAAAACGGTCTATGTCGATGAGGACCCATTCCACGAGCCAATGACCGGAGAAAAGCAAAAACGTATTCAGATCATCGAGGGTGAGTAATGCCAGCAATATTTGTCCCGAGAACATGCAAGGTTATTTGTCAGATCTGCGATGAGGTAATCGCCCTGGTGCAGGTCGATGCCCTATCCTACCCCTTTAACGGCAGCATGTTTCAATCGCCTGACCCGGCTCATGATTTCCCGGCACCGTTCCATCCATCGCTGGAGTGGGCAGATTTCCGCTGTCCGCATGGCCGCAACCATCGGCCCATAGTCAAAGATGATCGTATCTGGACGGACGAGGGGATGCTGGCACTCCCGCGGGACGGATCATGTCCATACCTGACGGACGAGCCAAATGTCATCGACCGTGACAGCATCTATGATCGGGTGATTATGATGTCCGATGATGACGCAGAACGACTGGTACGCGAGCAAATGAGCAAAAGCAAAGGAGATAACGACGATGTCCAAACCGACCGGGAAAACGAAGAAACCACCGATGAAGAGCCCGTCGAAAAACCGCAAAAAGAAATAGCGGACCTGAACAACACGAGTTGGATCTGTCCCGCTTGCGGAAAGGGTTTCAAAACCCAGCAAGCGTTGGCGGCTCATATCGGAAAGGCACACCCCAAGAAAAAAGAAAGGTAAAAAGCATGGACAACTACATTGGTGTCAAATTGGTCGGAGCCGTACCCGAGAAAAGAATGGCCGGAATGTTTTCCCAGGTAGACGGTTACAGAGTTATCTATGAGGATGGATATGAAAGTTGGTCCCCGAAAAGTGTCTTCGAAAGGGCATATCTGAAAGTAACGCCGAATCCTGATCTGAAAAGCGGCTGCTCTATCTCGCAGGACATGGTCGATGGATTTATCAAGGAAATTCACACGACGACAATGGGAGAAAAGACAACCGTTGTGCGCGCTGTGCTCAGAAACGGGTTTGAGATTGTCGAGTCTTCCGCATGCGTCGACCCAAAGAATTATTCTGAGGATATGGGCCGAGAAATTTGCCTCAGAAAGATCAAAGACAAGATTTGGGGGTTCCTGGGGTTCCTGCTGCAGGCGGCTATTGGTGGCGTTAAGGGCTAAATGACATGGCTGACGAAAAGCAAACATCCTATGAATTGATTCCGCCGGAAGGTGATCCGAAGGTGGGGAAGAAATGCTTCCAGGTCCTCGGAGTTGTCGTGGCGGACAAGATCCGGATCGGTCTCCCGGAGAAATGGCGTCGTGCGTACCAGGTCCGCCGGAACCAGCCGTGGAAGGCCAAGTCAACCAAGGTCCCGTTAGCGTCGGCCAATCTGCTCTACACTCACACGCAGCGGACAGTCAACACGATGACCGATAACAACCCCACGTTCAATGTAACGGCGATCGGGGAAACAACTCCCGAGCAGGCGGATATCCTGGCAGACATGGAACGAGCCGCCGAGCAGTGGTGGAACGACCAGGAGCAGCAGGACGTACTGGAAACATCCTGTCTGAACGGCGAGCAGTACGATATCGCCATTGAAAAGGTAATCTTCAACCCAGAGCTAGAATTCGGCCTGGGCGAAGTGGAAACGATCAATATCGATCCCTTCTGCTTCGGCTGGTATCCGGTTAAGCTGGCAGATGCTCGTAACCTGCAGAACCGTGACGCCCTCCTGTATTTCAAGGCCTCGTCGGTCCGCAAACTCAGAGCCGATTTCCCGTCCCTGGCGGACAAGATAAAACCGTGTTCGGACCTGATTGCAGAACTGCAAATCGAAGAGAGACGGGAAATAACCGGTAATAAGAGTGATCGCGGTGGCCTGATGGTGCGTCTCGCGTCGGTAATCAAAGAGGTTATGAATTTTGTGTCGTCTGCGGGAGACGATCAGGACGAAGAAGAAACAATCGAGCTGGAACTGTGGGTGCGCGATCATACCCGGATCGAGGACGGCAACGGAGGAATGAAACCGAAATATACCGGCGAGATCCGCTATCTCCGGTTATGTGCGCCTGATATCGTGCTGGAGGATCGTGATAATCCGAACATCAACAAGAATCTGCCTGACGATCTCGCACGCCAGACGTACCTGTACGATAAATTCCCCTTCGCGGCGATCAATCCGGTAAAAGACACCAGCAACGCCTGGGGGATGGGCGATTATGAACAGCTCGATCCGCTCTTGATGGAGATCAATAAGGCGATATCCCAGTTTATCCTGGAGAAAGACCGGACGACGCGGAAGAAACTGGTCAACCCCAAGGATAGCGGTGTTGAAAACGAAGATCTGTCCAACTTCGTAAGTGTAATCAGGCCAACGTCGAAGCTCACTTCGGAAGGTATCCGATGGCTGGAACCGCCAGCGGTATCGGCTGATTACCAGGCGGCGATCGCACTCTTCAAGGAGCTGTTCTTCCTTATATCCGGGACATTCGATATCGACCAGGCACAGGCTGGCGGACGCGATGTGATTGCCTACAAGGCGATTGCAGCCCTGCTGGAGCGCAGCGCGACCATGAACCGCGGGAAAATTCGAGCATATCAACGTCTGATTCGTGAGCGCGGCCGAATGTACGTGTCTCATTTGATGAATTACTACACAGAAGACCGATGGATCGAGTACAAGGATGCCGCTGGAAAGCGCCAGAGTAAGAAAATCAACGGCAATAAAATGATCCTGCCTGTCCGCTTCAGCGTCGTTTCCGGGTCCACCATGCCTGTATCCAAGGTACAACACAGAGAAGAAGCTGTCGAACTATTCCGGGAAAAGGCAATCGATCAGGTCGAACTGCTGGACCGCCTTGATTGGCCGAATCGGCAGGAAGTGGTTGATCGGATGATGCAGGGGCCTCTCGGCGCGCTGATGCAGAAGCTCGCAACGGCAGGAATGCCGGAGCAGATCCAGGGATACCTGCAGGAAATCAGCACCGCCGACCCGAAGAAGCTGGCCAAGGCCATCGATAACGGAGAATTCCCGACCTTCCCGCAGTTTATGCAGCAGATTATGGCTGAAATACAGGGACAAAACGTTGAGGACCCCGCGAAGACCATGGAACTGCAGGAGAAGGAAGCGGAAGCGCTCAAGGCAAAGGCCGAAGCGGAGAAGATCTTCGCGGAAAAAGAGCTGACCGCGGCTAAGATCATTACCGAGCAGGTGAACCAACAAGTATCACTGGCCGGCGTCGAGTTTGACAAGCAGACATTGGAGATTGAGAGGGCGAAACTGGTCAAGGACATTGAAAAACAGGCGGCTGATACGGTTGCCTCCGCACAGGAGAACCGGCCCGGGTTCAATGATCGCAAGATAAAGAGCGACAACAAGAAGTAGGAGGCTATTCGATGGCACTTACGGATATGAAACGACCGAAACCAAAGCCGGGAAAAGATGACAAGGTATCATGTATCGGAGATTCAGAGCCCTATGCTTATGGTTTGCGTGTCAATTTGAACCGGCCGGAGCTGGAAAAGCTTGGGCTTAAGGTAAGTGATTTTACGGTTGGCGAAAAGATGAATCTGACGGCGACCGTTGAAGTCATCGCAACCAGGGAAGCCGCAGGACGGATCGCGGATGAGTACTCGATCAGTGTCGAGTTGCAGATCACGGCCATGGAGTTAGGGGAAGAAAAGAAGGGATCATTCAGCAAATACAGTGACCAGAAGAAGAAAGGACCGGGAGAATGAGCAAGAAAGAAGCGACGAAGCAGGCAGGGAACGAGGCAGCTGAGGGAGAGATTCAGGCAGCAGGAAAGATTGGTGAAGTGGAAGAGTCGGTTGAGCGCATCGATTTTGATGGTCTTATCCTTGGAGCGCAGTATCTCTGTGCAGAGACCGGAAATAAGGGATTGAGACAGGTCCTGTTTATCCAGGCAGCACTCGATGGCGAGTACATAAAACTCGGCAGTGACGTCAACGGCCACTTCATTGCCTGGTGGATGTCCCGGCCGGACTTTGACAGGGACTACGAGATTATAACGCAGCTGTGAGGCGACGATGATCATCGCGGATTTCGAATGCCAGAACAGACGATGTAAGAAGATGGAGGCGGACGTCCTGATTGAAAGCCATGTCTGGTACAAGACATGCCGATACTGCGGACACGACGCCAAACGTATCATCAGCCTGGGCCGCGTCAACATGGTTAACGAGGACGCCCGGCACATACGAGAATCGGCCGCAGCCCTCCTGGACATGGAAGTAGCTCGGAAGTCAAAAGACCCGATTGAAAGAGCCCTGGCAGAGAGCCCGACACGCTCAAACTTAAAGGCTTACTTGAAACATAAGAATCTTAGGTACGCGGAAAACGAAAACGGAGCTCCGCCTGTCTATCGACCGAAGCCGGAACCCGATATGACCCGAACGAGAAACGAAATATGGGAACGCCACAGGAACCGTAACAGGTTGGAGATACGGACATCATGATAGAACGGCGGTTACTTAAAGTCCTAATTCGGATTGTAGCCTTTGCCCTGAAGCAATTAAAGGACTTGGATAATGAAATGAGAAAAGAGGGGACGTAAAACCCCAAAGCAATAAACGCCAGGTTAGCCCTCATCGCCTAGCTCGGTAAGCCAATCGCGCCCGTAAGGCCCCATTGGAATCGTTAAGTAACGGTTTCATGGGGCCTTTTTTTATTAACCCCATAACCAAAGGAGAGAATCACATGGAAGGAAATCTTGCAGACGCTAACGCAACACACACCGACGTAGATCTGTGTGCAGGGAACCCGTCAACCCCTGGAGAAAACATGTCCGGCCGGTCTGTGGATACCATCAACACCGTCGATGATCATCCAGTTAAGGACGTGGATACGGATACTGCGGCAGCGGCAAAAGCCGCGGCAGATACCAACAAAGATGACGCCGGCAAAACCGGCGCCGGTGCAAGTACCGACGACGACAAGGGCGGCAAAGACGGTGCAGAGGATGACGATCGATTCGACAAGCATCCCAGGTTCCAGGAGCTGATCAATACGGTCAACGAGCTGAAGGGCAGAAATTCGGTTCTGGAAGGCATTCTGACCGCGCTGCAAAACGGCAATCAGGGACAGCCGCCGCATCCTCCTGATGGTGGATCTACCCCCAGCTACAAGGATGTGTCGCAGATGTCAAAGGAAGAGCTGCTCGAGTGGTTCGAGGAAAACCCGGCGGATTTTCTAAACAACTTCGCGAACCAGGTTATCCATGAAAACACGACCAAGGAGCAGCAGCAAACCTTCAACCAGCGCGTATCTCAGACCTTTTCTGACTATGCAAAGGGAAACGCCGATTTTGACGCCATGTGGAAGTCCGGGAAGATTGAAGAGTACATGAACGCACATCCCGGCCATAACGCAATCTCCGCACACATGGCTCTGACCCAGGAACAGCGCCTTAAGGATGCCGTCGATAAGGCGGTCAAGGAAACCGAGCAGCGCGTCATCAAGAACTTCCAGGCGAAACGCGACGCGGGAACCATGGGCGATGCCGGTGGTGGAGGAAATCGAACTCCCGACAAAGACAGTGAATTGAAAGACACAAAATCAACCGGCGGATTAATCGCCAGTCTTGCCCGTAGACATGCGACCAGGCGGGCGGGTGCTGGAGGATAAAACGCCTTCACCCCATTAACGGAGGATAAACATGCTTACGTACACTGAAATGGACGCGATAACCGACGACTATTTTATCGCTGACGGAAAGAAGGCAATCGATATTTTCTTCAACGATTGCTTCGCTCTTGATTGGTTTATGAACAAAAAGAAGGGCATTTGGGAACGGCCTAATGGTGGCCAGCGTTTCCGGATTCCCTTGAGTTATGACGGGCAAGAAGGCGACTTCTATTCCCGCGGCGAGGAAATGTCCAGCGACGACCGCGAGAACCTGCAGGCCGCGTACTTCCTTCCGAAAAACGTCTACAGCAATGCGACGATTTACCGGCAGGATGAGCTGGCAAACGCGGGCGAATATGCGGAAGTGCAGCTTTTAACAAGCAGGCTGGAATCGGCACAGAAGACGATCCGCAAGAAGATCGCCGTCAATATCTATTCCCTCAACCCCGATGGGGATAAAAACCTAACCGGACTGCGTTCCTGCTGTTTCGGCGCTACGGGCACTCCCTATGGCGCGATTGCCGAGGATGATCTGGCTTCCTCTGATGGGACGAAACCGTGGAAAGCTGTCAACGTAACAACGAGCGAGGCGATTGGTCTTGCGAAGATCCAGACATTGCGGTCGTTGGCCAAGATTTCCAATGGAGCCAGCGGCAAACCTGACATCGGCATGACGACGGAAACCCTGTTTAATGTCATCTCTTCCGTTCTGCAGGTACAGCAGCGCTTCACGGAAAACAAGGACGTGACTGCCGCAGGATTCACAAACATCACCTACGAGGGGATGACGATTGCCGCAGACGATTATTGTCCGTCCGGTTATTTCTTCGCCCTGAATTCCAATTACGTCGGGTTTGCGATCTATCAGGGTGGATTCTTCGCCCGGGAACCGTGGGGGAAAATTCCGGGTATCGCCGGGAAATCGATGAAAATTTACTGGGACGGAAATCTCGTGGTCTCCAACCGCAAGGCTCATTCCGCTCACAGCAACCTGCTTTAAGTTTTAAGGCGAAAGGAGGAATTAAACCATGAAAACTGGAGGTTTCGCACAGAGCATATTCAAGGCGTCCAGCAGACAGCTGGAGGAATTGGGCACGATCGTGTCCCTGAAAGACGGCAGAGTGTTCGCCTACGCGAAAGCTGGGGCGAGCAACCTGGCAGCCGGGAAGATCACCCAGTCGGCCGCACCTGATTCCAATGCGCTCAATAAGGCTGTTGGGGCGGCGGTCGCCGTTGGCGGTACGCAGATCACTGTTACGTTTGGCGGCGCGGTGACGGAAAACGCCTACAAGGACGGTTACATGCACGTCAATGACGCAAACGGCGAAGGTTATATCTACCGGGTCAAAGGCCATCCTGCAGGGACGTCCAGCGTGCCGGTAGATCTGTATGATCCGATCCGGTACGCCCTGGTGGCGTCCACGTCGGAAGTTACCTTTACGAAGCATCCGCAGGACTCGGTTATCGTTTACCCGACCACGGGCACTAGCGTGCCCGTAGGTGTGCCGCTGATTGCGGTGACGGCCAGCTATTACTTTTGGAACCAGGTCAAAGGCCCTGCGGTGGTCCTCACCGACGGCACGCTTGTAATTGGCCAGCATGTCCGGGTGTCTGATGGCGTAGCCGGCGCAGTTGAGCCCCTCGACCGCGATGGCGTGGACGAAAACGAGGCTGGTGTCGGAACGGTGCTGCAGGTCAACGCCACCACGGAATACAGCCTGATCATGTTGGCGATTCCGGGCTATTAAGCCTCGATAGCTAAAATCAAGAAGATTCCCCGGGATCTTCCCAGGTCCCGGGGCCTTTTGAAAGGAGATAAAACCATGGGCTTTACAGCAACAAAAGTGGGTGAAGATGTATGCGGCTCCCAGCGCCGTGTGTATGGCACGTATGTAAGTGACGGAGGATCTACGGGTGGAGATATTGATACCAGCCTGCGTCGGTGCACCGGCATGAGGCTGCAGCCGACCGGTTCTGCCGTACAGGCAAATGCGCCGAGTGTGAGCGAGTCATTTCCTGACGGCGGATGTGACGGCAGCGCTGTCACGATCGTAACTGACGCCAACGCGGCCGGCACCTGGGAAGCATACGGATATTAAGCGGACCACTGGAATAAGGGGGTGCGATAATGGCACAGGATTTAACAGTAACGGTATCAACTCCATATCTCCGTAGCGATGCAGAATCCCCCTTCTGGCTGGCGCTCGACTGGGTATCTGCGGCAGATGGCAGTGTGGCGCTGAATATCTTGGAGAAGGCCAGGATCTCCAATTCAGCATTGCCGAGCAAGATCAATGGCAAGCTCAAGAAGATCGAGACGGTACCTGGCCTGTTGGGCGATAAAGCCACCGATTGCCCGACGACTCTATACGACATCACGTTAACCGATTCTTACGGTTTGGACGTGGCGACTGGCAGCCTGGCAGATCGGAGTGCTGCCGTTGCGGAGGCGATCTATCCAGCCGCGGACGTGATTATCAATGACGATCTAAAATTGAATATCAGCAATGCAGGTGATTCAAGGAAGGGCCGTATCATCCTGACCTTTGAATAACGGGGATTGTCATGGGGAACTGGATTCAAGGCGCGTCTGGTATCTGGACGCAGAAAGTATGGGATAGCAGACCGAACCGGCTGGAACCGGAGACGCTTGTCTACCTGACGTCGCATACGGATGCGTCTCGTGACTGGTGGAATATCGACCAGAACCTCAAATCCATCAAGTACGGGTCGGGCATTACCCTTAACGCCGTAACGGCCAATCTGAGCATAGTTGATGGCACGGCCTTTATCACCAACCCGTCTGTTGATCTGCGGCCTTATATCGGCATGAAGCTCAGTATTTCCGATGGCACTAAGGCCCTTGTCGGCTATGCCAAGGCGGCTGGAACGGGGGAAACGCTGGGGGATAGCCTGTCATGTCTGTCTGACATTACGGGTGCGGGATGGTTTGATGCTAATACCGCCAGGAACGATGCCAATACATTCACCCTTAGTAGCGTTGGAGGATATATCGGCATTGATAATAAGGTAGCGATTGGGAAATTGTATAAATCTGCTCTCATTGCGTCAGCCGTGCCAACGGCGGTAATATATCTGCGTGGATCGAGCGCAAACCCTATCTATGCACAGAGCGATGATGCGACAAGCAGGTATGGGACATCCGTAAATACAGTTATCATATTTGCGTCCTTTCCTGCATCATCTGGGATGGTTATAGATATTACATCGGCAACCATGCAGCAAGTCCTGGCCCCCTCCGCAACGGGAATCACCATCGTATCAACCAAGGGCGGCACAACGTATAATTGGACGAGCAACGGCGGGATCAATCCCAATGCGGCCTCGTTTACAATCACGATTACAAAGGAGTGACCATGTGGATAAAGTTTAGTACCGAAGCGGAAGCCCTCGAATGTGCCGCAAAGATGCAAGCAGCGGTTGACTCCGAACGCAGACCGGGGCCGAAAGAAATCATCCTTGCCGTAAGGACATATGACGGAATGTGGGCCGTGCCGGTGTCGGCCACGATAGAACATAGCGGAACCGAGGTGGAGAGCATTGAACCGCCTATTGAAGAAATTAGGGGGACATAAAGGAGCCTAACAATAATGGACAAAGATGCATTGGAATTATTCATGTGGATACTCGGCGGCATGCAGGGGCTCAACCTGTTGATAGTGGGATGGATCAAGCTCGATATAAGCCAGCTTTGGAAACGTGCCAATACGCATGGGCACAAGATCGAGTGTGACGCCGACCGGTGCAAACCGAGAACCACGGCTGTGATCATTCATGAGGCCTGACTATGAGAAAGAGCTATGAAATCGCATTCCCTCTGGTCGTCGGCCTGGAGGGGCGTATGTCGGACGACCCGGACGACCCGGGCGGCTTTACGATATGGGGCCTTGCATCACGGTACAACCCGGAAGTGACCCGGGATACAACGCTGTCCGAAGCTAAGGCGATCTATCTCAGGAAATACTGGATTCCGAACGGATGTGATGATGCGCCCTTCCCCATGGATATATGCCTCTTCGATGGAAGCGTGAATCCGCAGAACGATCCGGACCTTCCGGGAGCGGGGAACAGGGAACTTCTCGCGCTCAATCCCGAGAACTGGCAGGAATTCCTCATCATGAGGATGCGCCGGTACATGAAGAAGTCAAAAGAGAAATACGTCAAGGGTCATATCTTCCGGGTGCTCCGGTTGTATGACGCAATCAAAAACATAATCGAGAAAGAAAGGAAAGGGTGATCCAAATGAAAAGGTTTTTGAGTTTCATGTTTACCGTGCTGTTTATGGTCCTGATTCCGGTTGTCCTCATGGCAGCCGACGCGGTGACGGCCGTGTCTGCGCCTGATGCAGCATTGACTTTGCAGACGATGCCGACCTGGGTTGTAAATAACCAGGTCATCATTGGCGCGTTGATCGTTGCCCTGCTGGATTTCATTTTCGCGCTTAACGGAAAGTGGAAAAGTAACGGTGCTCTGCACTGGCTTTACGTCCTGGCGTTGAAAATCGTCGGCAAGGGGTAAGAAAAATGGAATGGGGATCTATCATAGCCGGAATTCTCTCCATATTAGGGCTCCTGCTTAAATGGTGGCTGGATAGTAACCCGCGGCGAATGGAGGAAGCGCGCAATGATGAGATTGAACAAGGGCGTCGCGATCTCGTTGACGGGGATGTTGCTGCTGTCGAGCAACGCATTGATCGGCTGCTCCGCGCTACGGCCGAAGCCGACAATCGTCATGCCGGAAGCGCGGACAGTAAAATTGATGCCGGGAGACAAGGCGCCGTATGCGGGATGGCTCCTGACGGACGGAGCGATGGCCAAACTACTGGAAGCAGCGGAACGATGCAATAAGGAGCAATGACATGTCAACAATGGTCGGGACATTGATCGAAGAGATTCAGGACCGGATTCCCGAGGAAAAGATGAATCTGCTCTTTCCTTTACTTAACCGGGCGATAGATATTGTATCAAAGCGCCTGTACCGCATGGAATCAGATCTGATCATTGGCGAGTTGGCGGTACCTGTCTTCGCGTCCGCCTCCTACGCTGCCTCTACCATTGCTTTTGTGCATAATGGACCCAACGCGGCAGATACAATCACAGATTCGGCGGCTCAGTTTGTGACAGAGTTGTTCGCGGCGGGGATGCCGATTACAACGACGTGTGCCGGGAATGCAGGCCCGCTTAAGGTAACTGCCGTCACAGCCGGATCTCTATCGATAAACCCGGAAGATTCCGTCGTCTCACAGGTGGCCGGGAGTTCTTATTCCATCACATCACTTGCGACATTCGGCTACTTGCCGGACGATTTCAATGGTCTAGTTGCCAAACCCAATATCGATGGTCTTACCCGTTCGCTTGAGCCGATCCCCTCCAGGAGCGCGGAACTAAGGTATACCGGGGCTGGTTCTCCCCTCTTCTACAAAGTTCGGCAGAACCGCCTGTATGTACTTCCCCAAACCGACACGAATATCACGATTGTAGGCGACTACTTCCAGCGGCCAGTGATGATCACCAGGATGGATCAATATGTTCCTTTCCATGGAACGATGGATTCATCAATAGGCGAGTGCCTGGTACGGATTCTGACCGCTGGCCCTGCCTCAATCACGCCGGAAGTCTATGCGGATATGGAATCTTTTCTCGGGAATGAGATTGATCTGTACGTACCCAAGCGGCAGAAGAAAGCGCCTGCAAGTTTGCCGGGCGGGATAGATTGGAACTGGTAATTATATCGGGAGAGAAGAAAGATGGCCTACTTCAAGGTCAATCCCACAGGATGCAATGAGCGGCACGGCACGGTGCAGGTGCGCTTCGACTGCTACCTTGAGCAGACCGACCCTGGATATGCTGACCACCACGTTACGGTCCCCGTCATTCCACCGGGGGGGTACTCCGGCAAGGTAAACGACAATGGGAATCCGGTTGACGTAGCGGATTATAACAAGTGGGTGGCCTCGCTACCTACCGAGACACGGGACAATCCGTTTTGCTGTCATTTCCGCTGCTTCTCTCCGGATGTCACAGACGAGGAAATCGTTAAGGCGGGGGAAGAGATTCTTGCGATGGCTCAGAAAAATCTCAAAGCGGGCGAACTGTGGAAGAACGCAAACCCAAAAGTGGCGTTTTCAACGTCCCTTGTCAAGATACAGGCGAGTCTGAGTCGGGTGGACACGATCAAACAGACAAACTTTACCAAGGTTGCTACCGGGGAGGCGATAAAATAATGTCTGATATCGGGTCGGCAGCCATAGACCGATCTGGCAGTACCGACATAGGCGGATACACTAACATATCGTGGAATAATAAGTCAGATGTTGCCGGAGTCATTACGTCATTTGAGATATGGGCCAACGTAGATTTGACCGCGGTAAAAATCGGCACGTTTACTGGTAATAATTCAAATTGGGCAAGCAGGGATTATGAGTCGATTGGAAATGTACCGGCGGGTTCAAAGCAGACGTTTACTGGCAAAAGTTGCGAAGTCGGCCTCGGTGATGCAATCGGCATCGTCGCCACGACAGGGAAAATAGATTATGACGCGACAGGCGGCTCCGGGCATTGTTGGCTGCCAGGCGACCAGTTCGGAACATCGGCACAGGAATACAACGGCGGGAGTTCTGAGAGCGTGATTAGCATGTATGGTAGTGGAACAAATTATTGTGTCCGGGGGGGCGGTCATAAAATCATTCCTCAATTAGGAGGTCTTTGATGGCAAGCCAATATCCGCCGAAGAAGAACACGGCATTCACCTTGTATTTCACCTTGTACAAAAACGACGGGACGGTGATTGCAAACCCTGGCACGATCACGAAAAAATACTCGATTGACGGTGCTGCAGTAGCGAACCTGTCCAATTCCGTCACCGAAGAAGATACGACCTATGGGCAATGCTCTATCGTCTTGACTGCGGGGGAAATGAACGGGGATGCCATCTGGCTCTATATTAAAGACGATACGACGGGATGTGTACCGTTTACGGCAACGATTTATACGGTAGCGCAGACGCTTGACGAAATGGACACGGTAAACGATGGGATCAAGGCGAAAACGGATAACCTCCCCTCTTCCCCGGCCGCAGTTGGTTCAGCTATGACCCTTGCAGACGATGCCATTAAAGCTGCGTCATACGATGAATCAACGGCATTCCCCCTCAAGTCTGCGGATACCGGGGCGACAGCGGTCGCAAGGACCGGCGCAGACAGCGACACACTTGAGACCTTGTCCGATCAACTTGATGCGGTCAAGACCGATACGGCGGCGATACTGACCGACACCGGAACGGACGGCGTTGTCGTCGCGGTGGCCAGTAAGACCGGGTACGCATTGAGCGCTGCAGGGATATCCTCGATATGGTCTGCCTTGACATCAGGCATGTCTACGGCAGGCAGCATCGGCAAATTACTCGTCGATAACATCAATGCTACGATTTCGTCACGATCCACCTATGCCGGAGGTGATACGGCCGGGACAACCACTCTGCTTAGCAGGATATCTTCAGCATTAACGATTACCAGCGGAAACGTTGATGTAAATGACAAAACAGGTTTTTCTCTAAGCTCAAGTGGTGTGTCCGCTATTTGGGCGGCATTAACTTCAGGACTTACTACCGCGGGGAGCATTGGCAAACTTTTGGTCGATAATATCAACGCAACGATATCCTCGCGATCGACGTATGCGGGGGCAGATACTCCCGGAACGACAACCTTACTTAGCAGGATTGCCTCTGCGCTGACGATCACCGGTGGTAACGTAGACGTCAACGACAAGACGGGATTTTCGTTAAGTACGGCCGGGATATCCTCGATTTGGAACGCATTAACGTCGGGTATGTCAACGGTGGGGAGCATTGGCAAAAGAATTGTCGACTATCTGACGGGAGACTCTTTCTCCAGGCTGGGAGCGCCTACCGGGGCCTCTGTTAGTTCGGACATCGCCGCGGTAAAGGCAAAAACAGACAATCTTCCCGCTTCTCCGGCTGCTGTAGGCTCGGCCATGACTCTTGCCACAAGCGCAGTTACCGCAGAATCACTAACTCCCGCGGCGACGAGTGAAATAGCGGATGCCGTATGGGATGAATTAACATCCGGGCATCTGACAGCCGGAACCACAGGCTATGCTCTGGCCAATTGCAACGCACTTGGCACCGGTACTATCGCGTGGCCGTTTACGGTAACAAAACCGGACTTGATAACTCCGATTGATAATGTTCTTGTGTGGGTCTCTCTGGATATCTCAGGGAGTAATCGTATCGGGTCCGGATACACGGACTCATTGGGACAAGTCACTTTCTATTTTGATGCACCAGCTACATATTACTTCTGGTGCGCAAAGATGGGTTTCGATTTTAATAATCCTATTATTCAGGCGGTGAGCTAAAATGGGCGGATCAACAATAGGCACAGATATCACGGCCAGCTCCAGTATTCCTGGAGCTCCGCCGGCGCCAACTTCAACAACAATCTGTACCGAGGCCTTAACCCGTTTCCTTAACGGCGGATCCCCGGACGCGGAAGACATCACCAGGGCGATCAATTACGGCCTCGAAAAGGTTAAACGGGATATTATGTCCATCGGTAAAACATGGCGTCCGCTGATTAAGGTATGCACAGGATCGACCGCGGCCGGATCGGCTCAGTACGCGAACCCCGCCGATTTCCAGGAGGGTTATTCCGTCGGGCTGACGATCGGATCAGAAGTCGTTCCTTTGAAGAAGATGCCGTTCAAGATCTATGACATGTACCAGCATCCTGGCATTCCCGGCATGCCCACGCGTTGGACGACAATCCCCGATTCAGGCAACGGGTTCCTGGGTTTGTATCCTACTCCCGATGCCGTCTATTCATACCGACAGCGATACTACGCAGATTTAATGGAAATTGATCTGACAGATCAGCTTTATTCAACGATTCTCCGGCGATGGGCTGGTGTCCTGGAACAGGGTGTATATGTGTGGGCGCTCGACTATAACGACGATGACCGGTATGCAGCTGAGGACGGGAAATATCAAAACATGCTGATATCGCTCATGTCATATGACCTGGACGGGATAGACCATGAGAAATTATCAAAGGCCGTCAGCGGAGGTGGCCAGTAATGGCATACAAGGGAGAGACACGAACCATCAATTGCGATTCCGGCGGACTGACCGGGGCTAATAATATTGACGCCATCGCTCCGCAGATGATGATTTACCCTTCCCGGAATATTCTCCTGGAGAAACGGGGGCGACGTAAACGAGGGGGGTCGTCCCATCTTTACGCCTCAGCTTATCCCGGAGGCTACAGGGCACTGGGTTTGTTCGACTGCCGGTTTTTGAATGGCAACCAATATCTGGTCTACGCGGATGCCAGCGGAACCGTCTATAAGAACGCAACAAATACGATCACAACAGGCATGGGAACATCCTCCCCTTTCAGTTTCGCCATGGGGGAAAACAAACTTTTTATTGCGGACGGCATATCCATGCCGAAAGTATGGAACGAGGGTTCCTGTGCAAATATCGCAAACCCCGCAACGGATTGGTCCAGTAACCCCCCGTTCCAATTTCTTCGGCATACCCGAGGCCTGTCCGAGCGTATGTGCGCCATAAATGAGAACACCCTTTACTTCAGCAAAACTTACGTTTCCGCCGGAGATATGGAGCAGTTTGTAACCGGCGCAGAATCAATCTATCTCGATACTGCAGACGGGCACGGCATGGTTGGCATGGTCGAAATCGGCGAAGAGATTGTTCTCTTCTCTCGGGAGAAAGCCTGGAGGGTGGATGACTCTGACGTGACAAGTACAAATTGGGGCCTGACGGCTGCCCAGTGGGCGGGCGGTGTTGCTCACTGGCGGCTGATTGTAAAGATCCCCAATGATGTTGTTTGTATGTCCGCCGACGGAGAAATTTACTCGATTAGGGCGGTTGCTGACTATGGCGATTACAAGCAGGCGTCACTCACAAAAGACTCCTGGATGCATGACTGGATCAAAGAACATGTCAATTTGTCACAGATAAATCTCTTTAGCGGAAAGTATTTCCCAAAGTGGCGAGCCGTCGTTTTCTCTGTCTGCTCAAGTGGATCGACGACGTGTGATACGATGTTGATCTACTATATCGATCGTGCCCCCGAAAATGCATGGATGGTCCACGACAACAGCAGCGCTCCATCCGGATACGATGCATCAGCCATTGAGGTGGTCGAAGATAAGACAAATGGATCGTATACCCTCTATACCGCAGACTATGCCGGATATGTGTGGGAATTGGACAAGACAAGTCGCAACGACAATGGGGCTGCGTATTATTCCGGGTTTAAAACGGCGAACGATGCCATGGGCGAGCAGAGGATCAAAAAACTTTTTGCGGCCGGGAGAATTATCGGCGAGCCGATCGGAGAATACAGTCTCAATGTTGCAATATGGGTAGATGGGGATTATCTCGGCATTAAAACTGTTGACCAAAATGGTGCCGGGGCTCTCCTGGATGATTTCATGCTCGATGATGATTATCTCTCGGGGGAAGATGTCTGCACATCGTTTTTCCGGATCGGGAAAGAAGGCCATCAGATCCAATACGAGATATACAACGCCGCAGCGAATGAGGACTTCTTCATCACGTCAATCATGACTGATCACAAAGTATTAGGTGCATTGCAACGATAGTTATGGTAGATTTAACTTGATTGAAATAATGAAAGGAAACAGAACCTTAAAGCCTCATAAACGCCTGTTGTCCCGTCGTCCGTCACCTGTGTGACGATCGCACAATCAGGTAAGCCAATCGCGCCCCGCAAAGGCCCCATTGGGATCGATAATGATCTTGGTGGGGCTTTTTCTGTTTGGGGGATATCAAAATGGCACTGCTATCTCAAATCAAAGTATGGGTTAAGGAAAAATTAAAAGCAGCAGATCTCAATGCGGAATTCCAAAACGTCTATTCCCACCTGACCCCGGATTATATTGAGGACGCATCCGCCACCGATGGAGAAATGACGGCAACCAAAGACCCCTACCCCGCCGGCGCATTGTCAAAACCTGCGTCAATGCGTGAAGAGGTCCAGGTATTACGATACCTGATAAAGCAGATTACGGGCAAGACGACCTGGCCGGAAGACCCCGATCGGGCGCTGACACAATGTATCGGTTCGGCGGACAGCAATGAATTTACCGCGTCTCAACATTTGGACGGAGACGCGCTCCTGTGGCGGTTTCGAGATACTGGCTCCGGCGGAAAGGAGTGGGGGATCCGGAGCGACGGAGGAAATCTGGAAATCTGTGAGAACACCGGTACGGAAGCCGTGCCGATCTGGACCGTCAGAAAACAATTCCTCTCATCCTACCCTGATGGATACATATCATCAACACCGTCCGATCATGGCGTCAACGGACCTACGACAACCCTGACCGCAGCCGAAAGCTTGGCTTTCGGCAATGCCTGTTACGTTAACAGCGCTGGGAAGATGGCCAAGGGTGATGCCGACTCGATCGGCACGGCCGGGATACTCGCAATGGCTGCGGCGACAATAAGCGGAGACGCGGCAGGCCTGTTCGCGTTGCCGGGGTCATTTATCCGTGACGACGACTGGAATTGGACCACAGGTTTTATCTACCTGGATACCGTAACGCCAGGGGGGCTCACGCAAACGCCCCCGTCCGGGACAGACGACGCGATTCAGATAGTCGGTATCGCAACTCACGCAGACAGAATTTTTTTCTTCCCACAACTGCTTATGTATACGCATACGTAACAGGATCGAGCGATGAACATTAAAGCCTACGGTGCGGTCGACCGCACGACTCAAGAGATCATCCTGTCTGATAATTCAAGGCTGTACCGTATCAACTCGACACAAAACCCCTTGTATTACAGGACTCAGACGGGGATTTACGCGCCCATCAATGTCCAAGAGAAGAAAGTCGAGCGGGGAAACGGTGGGGATATGGTCTTGCGCAAGGCCAGTATCACCACAGTCGGGTTCAAGGTGGCCGACGATGCATACAAATACCTGGGCCTGCGTCCGGACTGTATGCAGGACGGATCGGAACAGCTTGAATTCTCGATTCAATCGATTGAATTCGACGGCAAAGCTCAACCTGTCGACCTTTCAAGGAATCAGGCCGTATCCCCTACCCTTACGGAGATCGGTCCTCTTGTTTACGTTCAATCTCTCCGGCAACGGACAAGGCAGCTGGTTAAGGTTGACAGACGCATATCGTCGTTCAAGATCGTCTATCAGATCAATGCCGTAGGTCTTGTGGCGGCGATTAGAAATGACATTGGAGAAATATGGTTCTATTCGAAGGCAACGGAAGAGTTTCGCTTTCGGATCAGACCTCCGTATCTGGTCGGCATGGATGGAGAACCGCACAGGACAACGGATGCGGTAAAGCATAGCATCGCCGTCAACAAAGACGGTACGATGCTCTACATAAAGGAAAACGCAATCGATCTTTCGGCAATCGAGGCGCCATACTTCATTGACGCGGATACCGTTTACTCGAGTACAGCGGACGGCCGGATCCGAAGCACACAATCATCTCCTGTGGCACAGGAGGCCTGGGATTATACGCATGATGCTACTTCAGGCGATGTTGTATCGTCTTCCGGGTCGTCGGCGGGTGATGCAACGCTATCCTATAAATCGATGTTTACCTTTGTGGTCTATAACTGCCGGATATATCGCAGCTTTTTCTATTTCTCCCTGGCGTCTCTTGTCGGGCGCTGCATCGCTGCATCCGTATCCTTATACGGTGTTTCCAGTGGAAGTACAAAAGTGGGGATACAAAAAGGCACGCAGGCAGACTCTCTTTCCACAGCAGATGTGCATGCGTTTACGGGCAGCATGTGGGGGAACACCGATTCATGGAATACGTCCGGATACAACACAATCACTTTGAATGCCACAGGCCTGGCGGACGCTGACGCGGCCATCGGGGGAAACCTCAAAATGTGTGCGCGGGAATACACCTACGACGTCCTGGACGTCTTGCCCGTCGCGGAAGAAAATAACTACCGGAACGGAATGTACTATGCGGACCAGACGGGCACTTCGAACGATCCGTACATGCTGATTACGTTGGGTATCGCCGGGCTGAAGACACTTAACAGCCTGACCGCCAGCGATATTAAAACCATCAACAATCTGGCAGTAAATTATGTAAAGTCTTTGAAGGGAATGTGAAATGAATGAAGCGCTTGAACTGATCGCCTATCGCCCCCGCTACGAATATTTACTGGAACGCGCCTTGGAGGATGAAGGTATTCCACCGGAGCAGATGAGCTTCAAAACGGATAAGACCTGCATCATGGTGAGTGGTTCTGGACCGATCGGATTCTTTTCATTCCGGCTCGATGAGGATGAGGAAACCCCTCCGCGCATGATCCACTTTCTATTGTTCAGATCGTATCAGTCAAAAGGATATTTGATGACCCTATGCCGGCACGTATGCGCCTTTGTTCGGTCATTGGGCCATTCCATGTTTATTGTTGAGGTCCCGCCGGATCGGCTTCTTTTCGCGCCCATAGTCCGTTATTGGTCCGGCAAGGAGAACATAAAACCATGTGGCACGGCGGACGATGGCACCAATTTTTATTTACTACCTGTCGTGAGGGGAGGATTCCGAAATGAAAATTTATACCCGCTTGGAAATCGATATTGAATCAGGCGCCGTCCTTTACGAGGAAAGCCTCGACTATGACGGTCCCGTTGTTGAATGCAAGGGCGGTGGATCCACAAAGGTCGTAACATCCGCAGAGGAACGCGCGTTATACAAAACGCAGAACCAGCTATTGCAACAGCAGATAGCCGAATCAGAAGCGCTGTCTCCGATACTTTACAGGCAGCTCGGCCTCAAAGCGCAGACCACACAGGAGGAGAATCCGGCCTGGGCAAAGTGGAACGCACAGAGCGATATCTATAAAACAATATTCCATAATCAAGCGCCGACTCAATATCTGCAAAAAAACACATGGGTGGAAATGACGCCGGAAGAGAAACTGTCCGCCATGGATCCAAGCGAGAGAGCATCCCTTGAGGCGGAAATGCTCACCAAGGGTTTGGACGTCTACGGCAACAAACTATCAGAAGATCAGATGCTTGAGCGAATGCTTCCGTCCGAGGCCACCGCATACAAGGCGAACAAGCTTTCAAATGAGCGGTACATTCAAGCACTGAAAGGGGAGCTTCCTATCTCCCCTGCCCTGGAATCTGATCTCGCGGACCAGGAAACCATGATGACTGAAACTCTGTCGCGTAAATTGGGAGCGAACTGGATGCTGACCACTCCGGGACAGAAGGCCTATTCAACAATGAAGCAAAAGGCAGATCTGGTACGGGAAGAGGCACGGCGCGGCGAAATTGACAGCGCTTCCGACAGAATGGCCCAGGGCATGACGACAATTCAAAACATGAACACGGAAAAGGATAATGACCTGTCATTTTCAAAGCAAACCGGACAGACCCTTATATCCAACATGGCCAACATGCCGGGAAGAAACACCGGAACGATGTCGAACGCATCTAATTTAGCCGGGCAGTATGCACAGAAGTCCGCGTTGCAGACCTCGGCTAACCAACAGAAGGCCGCAAATAAAGCAGCACAGACGCAAGGATATGTACAGGCTGGAACGACTGTCGCTGTCGCTGCCGCCGCTGCCGCCGCCGCTTAATATGACAAGGAGAATTTATGAAAGAGAAGATCGAATCGGCCAAGTATCTGCTGCAAATGGTAAACCGAGAATACAAAAATCCAATCATCTACAGTGGAATGGGTAAGGATTCTATTTGTGTTATCCACCTATGCCACTTCGTTCTCGGGTTCAAATGGGATGTCATGTTTCATCGAGATCCCTTTTTCCCGGAAAAATACCGTTACGCCAATAAGATGATCCGAATGTGGAATCTCGTTTGCCGCGACTATCCCGCTCATAAATGCACGGTGTTTTATAAGAACAATACTTTTGAAGTTGTTCGGCATTATCAGGTTGGTTTCCGAGATATGGTTCTGTGCGCTATGCTTTACGAGCCGGAAGAATTCAAGCCTGGTGAATACCTATGCGCACTGAAAGATATTTACCTGCAGCCGAAAGGTAATGCTGAATATATTTGGGACATCGGCATTCAAGGTCACAAGGCGTCTGAGTGTAAGCCGCATTCCGGAATGAAGCCTAACCTGCTACGCTGGCCCATGAAGCACATGATCGATGCTCCCGATTGGCTGCAACCCTTACAGGACTGGACGGAAGAGGACGTCTATCAATATATGGTTGATAACGAGATCCCAATTAATACCGACGTCTATGATGTTATTGAAGGGAAACTCGTCCCGAAATCGGACAGCACTTTTAATCCGGATCGCCGTCCGGCCTGTTACCGCTGCATGGTTCCGTCTAACCCCGGGGTTGTGGCGTGTCCCCGAAAAGGATGCCTCATCAATAACATATCGGATCAACTCGAAGAAGTATGCATGCCGACCGACTTTCCGCGATATCAAGGAGAAGCAAGGGAGGAATAAGCCATGGCGATATTTTACGATCCTCAGGTCCACAATTATGGTGGTGCAGCCGTTGCGGGAATCATGGATGGATTAAAGATAGGTGTAAGCGCGGGCGCCTTAAAAAAACAGTACAAAGAGAAAAAAGCGGCAGAGGAAATCGGGCAGCTTGAAACCTCTTACGGCGCAAAATTGAACGAAAATAAACAGGCCGCAAACGCCTTGCAGGATCCAGAACAGCCGAAACCTGAAATTACCGATCCTTACGCTCGGGAGTATATGGGCGCTGAAGCGTTTCAAACCGAGCAGACGAGGCTGCTGGATTATAACAAATCGAAAGAATCCATTCAAAAGCAGAGGGATGCATTGCGATCTAATGGGCTGGCTCTGCGCGGGGAACTCGACACAAAGATCATGGAGACGTACAACAAATATGGTCTTCATGACCAGGCAAAAGCGCATCGCCTCCAGCATTATGAAATTGCCTCTCATATCGGGAAAAATGTCGGAGAAGATGCGGCGCTTAAATATCTCCAGAGCGGACCGGATGCAGGCCTTTTCGAAGGCGCCACGGTAGCCCCTGACGGCAAGTTCAAAATTATTCAATTAAAAGATGGCTCGGTAATCAGGGCAAGCGAAAAGACTGGCAATTACGAGCTGATAAAAAGCAAGGACCCTTCCAAACAGACCGTGAAGATCGAGAAGATCATCAACGGGGATTATGAACAATCGGTAGCCCTGATTGAGGACGATTCCGGAACAAGAATGGAGCCGCTCGGGAAACCTGGCAGGCGTTGGAAAGGCGACGGTTCTGGTGGTGGTGGCGGCGTAGAAGGCCGAACCGCAAGGAAGGAAGCCTTAGCTGAGAATAAAGCATACTGGGACGATATCGCAAAGAATATGAAGGCGACGATCGAGAATATGGACGCCAGCGATGCCGACAAGAAAAAAGCACAGTCCGTTCTCAACAACCTTCCCGGCTACCGCAAATTAGATTCGGAAGCGATCCGGCTCGGCCGTGAACCGCGAAACGCAACTAACGTGCAGGATTTCCTTAATGGTGTTCCTGGAACCAGCGGTAGCAGGAAAACTACAGGTATCCGCGACCTGGGAAACGGTGGTGGACAGACACCGGCCGCTGCAAGAGACCTCGGGAAAGATTCGGGGTCGCAGGGCAAGCAAGCGAAGTCAGATCCGAAAAATGGCGAGATCAAGAAGGCACCTGACGGGAAAAGCTACCGATGGAATGCTGCCACAAAGAAATGGCAGATCCAGGATGTAACCGCAGCTCAAGACTCCAAAATAAAAAGGATGATGGGCGCAAGCACATCATTCTAATCATCTTTCACAGACCCCCACAGGAGAAAGTTTCATGGCTTGGAAAGACGTTGACTACGATCCTTTTAGAGCTAAACCGACGCAGACGAACCCAGCAGCATCCACGTCCAAACCTTCAGGAACGGGAAAGTGGAAGGATGTCGATTATGATCCCTTCACCGCTCAAGGTAAAAAATCATTTCATTTTGAAGAAGAATCTCCCAGCGCCATGGAGACAATCGGAGATTTCGCTTCAGAATTCGGCAGACAACTTGAATCTTCATTGATCCTTGCGGTGAAGGGGCAAAAGGGGATCAGCAGCGCCGATCCGGACGCCTACGATGCCTTTGTCTCAAACGCCCGGAAATCGTCCGAAGAATTCGTCCGGAAGTACAGCGGGGATAAACGCAGCTTCATGGGGCTTACCATGAAGGACGCGGCAGAAAGCATGTCTAACCTGCCCTTCTCTATTGTTTCGGGTGCGCCTGGTGCTGCCGCCGGTCTCGGAACCCTTGCGATTACGAGGAGCCCGAAGGCGGCCTTCATGGCCGGCGGTGTCGCGTCCGGTGCTGTGGCCTACCGAATTGATTCCGGCATGGTGATGCAGCAATACCTGAGCGCATTGGATGATGAAGCAAGAGACCGGTATGGTAGTGGGTTAACGAAAGAGGAAGAAGAGTATTACCGAGGAAAATTCGAAAGCGCTGCAACGAAACACGGTTTATGGGAAGCCATACCAGAAGGTATCGGCAATGTCGGGGAGATCGGCATCTTGGTAAAGCCGTTGAAGAAAATGGTGGGCAAGCACCTTGCGACAAAGGTTTTAGGGAAGCTCGGCGGGCTGTACGGTACAGAGCTGGCGACCGAAACGATTTCCCAGCAGGGGCAGCAGCCTATCGAAGTGCAAGGCGGATTAGCCGAAGGACCGGCTCGAAGCATGACAAGCCCCTCGGATTGGTGGCAATCGGCAAAAGAAGTTGCGCCACAGGTCTTTATCCTCTCTACGATTATGGGGGGTGTCGGTGGCGGTGCCAGCGTCTACAGTGGCCGGAAGAAAGCGATCGCGCTCAAGAATGCGGTTAATGAAGGACGCCTTGACGTGCTGCCCGATGATGTCCTGTCTAAAGTGGCAACCCAGGCGGAGGACCTGACCGGATCACGCCCATGGGATAAGGAACTAAAATCAGCCAGTGCTGCCCTCCAGTCCGAAGTGTTGCGCCGCTCAGAGGCCAATGGTATACAGACCGCGCAGTCTGATGACGGTATACCGGCAGAAAATGGGCCTACGTCTACGGAGAAAAGGCCATTCAAGGACCGCGGCTATAATGTCCTGACTCCTGAATATTTTGAAGACTTCAATGCAGCGTTGGAAACGGGAGCTGACAAGGAAGGCCTGCCCTTCTCCATCGAAAACGCACAGGGTCTTCTGGATGCGTACAAGAAACAACCTGGTGCGGATCCGGCGTCGGTCGGAACGCTGCAGGGGATCATCGATAATCACTCCGGAACGAAATTACTCGAGTCATTCAACCAGCGAATCGACTCCGGGTTCTATCCGACCGACAAGGCCGCTCTCCATGATCGGGACGCGATCATTAAGACATTCCCTCACCTGACGGATGAAGCAAACAAGGCCTTCATTCGCTACACCGGCAACAAGATCAACAAGCCTTTCGCGGAAATCATGGAAGAGAAACGCCAGGCGGATCTCAAGGCACAGGATGAAATGAACACCTATGAGCAGATCATCGATGAGATCGAAGAGGTCCCGCCATACGTGCCGCCGGAAGGTCAGGGAAAAACAGTTATTTTTCCTGAAACATCAGAAGAGACTACAGAAACCATTCCGGTTCCGAGTGAAGTAAATAACACGGACGAGAAGAAAACGCCGTTGTCTGAACTACAAAAACAACTTGCAGATTACGAACAGCGGAAGAAGCTCTTCGGTGGTGGTGATAAAGATCTAGGTCTCTCCGATCGCACTGAATATTATGATCAGAGAATACGGGAAATAAAAGATGAAATTGCAAAGCAGTCTCCGCAATTAACCGATGCCCCTACCCCGGTTGAAGCCGATGGCAATCAAATAGAGGCAAAGACATTCAGGGAGTATGCCGAGGCACAGGGCGTTCCCTGGGATGGGATCGCACAACACCCGGATTACCCCAGGCTCGTCGAAGAGTGGAACGCGAAGACGAAGACGCCGGCGGCACCGAAGACCGAAGCCCCTGTCCCGACTGGGGTCCATGCAAATCAATTGGAGGTAGTCGATCTGCGCTCCTTTACCTCCCGCGGAGAGGTTAAGGACCTGTTAAAGAAGAATGGGATAAAGCTATATAACCATACAGACAAAGCGACAAAAGCTCTCAATGCAATCGGATCGAGAGGCTCGGAAGAAACGTGGGAACAGTATCTATCAAAACTGCGAGCATACCAAGAGAAGGAAGAAAAGCCGGCGAAGAAAACACCGAAGTCACATTACTTCGAGCACAGCGATCAGGGCGTAACGGTCCCGCTGAAAGATATCATAAAGAGGCAAACGCCACATGCCACGTCGGTGGACAGAGCATTGCAACGCATGGCAGAGGCGAAGGCTGGCAAGCGGAAGAAGCGCGCGCCCCTGATTGTTGTTAAACGTCATGATGGGAAATATAAAATCGTCGACGGTAACGCCACGTTGCGCGCCCTTGTAACGCTGAAAGAAACAACCGCGGTTGTCGAAATAGTGCCGACACCATGGCATCCCGGGGTGTCTACCCTTGATGATCTCAAAAAACAGGCGCTTGACGCACTACCAGAGATCGAATCCATCACAGAAGGTCTCGCCAAAGATTTTGATGGAACAGCTGTCTATCGCCCGGGTGGCGGGATAAAAGAAGATGATTCGATTGAAAAGAAGGTTAAGTTTGAGACAGACGGCCGGTATGATGAAGTTATTGACACCGTTGCATCTACCGTTGAATTCAATAGCATTGAGGATCTGCAGGCAGCCTTTAACAAGATAAAAAAAGACCCTCGGGTTTACGAGGCCCGGGATCGTTTCGCCAATCCTCTTCCGGGTGGCTACCGAGATTATAATCTAAAAATCGGGCTGGGAAATGGACATGTAGGAGAACTGCAGCTACACATGGTGGTTATGCGTCAGGCGAAAGAGTCTATCGGACATCAGATTTACAAAGTAATGGGGGATTTGAAGCAACTCAAGGGGGATGAAGCAAAAGGACTTTACTCGAATATGGCGGAGATTTGCCGCGACATCTACGATTCGGCTTATCGTCTCGCTCTTGAAAGCTCTAAAGAATCGGCCAGACCTTTCGCTCTTTCTTCGGAGCAGGTCTCCGCATTGGCTAATATGTGGGAGACCCTTGCCCGGTCAGTTACCCTCTCCCTTCTGGACCCGACTAACCTATATAATTTACGAGAAGCATTGTCGAATACGAAAGGGATGCCTTCTTTATCCAGGTATTCCAAACCCGTCTCTTCTGACATAATAGGCGAACCTCCTTCCAACGCCAGTATAACAACCGATGATAAAAATGTCAATGGAATGCCGGACCTTACAGATAAGTCAACGGCAGCGCTGGTGAGCGATATCTTCAATATCATCAATGATCATATCGGCAATCGCGGTTCACTGTCCGCGAAAGAGAAGACCGTTGAAGAAAGTCTCTATCAGAAATTAAAGCCCTATCTGGCAGAGATCGCGGCCAGGGCAAAGGCAAAGGCCCTTGACGTTAAGGCGTATCTCCTGGGCGCCGTCGATTCGATGCCGGATGGCCAGGCAAAGGATATCTACGAGGCCGCTGCAGACCGGTATGTGAACGAGCCCCTTGACACTCCAAATAAAAAGGATAAATTACGACCAGAAGAGGGAGGCAATCAGGATGAACGTCAATCAGATGGCAGCACTGGCACGGGAACACTGGAAGGAAACGAACCCGGAAGTATATCAGGAAATGGTAAACGACGGGGAGCTGGTCTCGGAAAGCGAAGCAGCGGCCAAGCTGACGATGAAGGAAATGGAAACACAGATGATGATCGGGATCCCGGAAGCCTCGGCGTGGGAAGCGAGCAGGCACCTGTTCATCTTCAAGACCGCGGAGCAGATGAGAAAGAGTTATCTTCCGAAGGCGGAGAGGTAGCCGATCCCGAAAGTCAGCCGCGACCCCTAAAAAGATCAGGTATCAATCCTGGCAATTACCGGATAACGGAATCTGATGATATCGGATCCGGAACCCGCGGCGAAAAGATCGACCGTAACCTGGCCGCTATCCGCCTGGTAAAGCAGCTAGATCAAGAGCACCGATACCCCACCAAAGAAGAACAAGCAACCCTCGCAAAGTATGTCGGATGGGGCGGACTTAAGTCTGTCTTCGACAAGGCCAGCACGAAACCCCAGGATATCAACGCCAGAAAAGAGCTGGAAGCGCTCCTTACTGAGGATGAATACCTCGAAGCGTTGATGAGCATTACGAATGCCCACTATACCGCTCCCCAAGTAATTGAATCCATTTACAAGGTCATTCGTCACCTGGGCTTTACTGGTGGCAATGTGCTGGAGCCTACCTACGGCGCAGGCAACTTCATTGGTCTCATGCCGGAAGACCTGTCGGCCGGATCCCATTGGTACGGGTCCGAGCTTGATAAGATCACGGCCAAGATCGGACAATATCTCTACCCTGATTCTCAGCTTATTGAATCCGGTTTCCAGGATGCTGAATTCCCGTTCGGCAAGTTTGATCTTGCGATCGGGAACCCGCCTTTCGGCGATGAGCGCATAACCGATACAAGCAAGAATCGATCGGAAATCAATCGCTTCAAAGTCCATAATTATGTCATTTCGAAAAGTGGAATGCACCTGCGCCCGGGCGGCATTATGGGTATGGTTGTCACCAGCCGTTTTCTCGACACCACAGATGCCGAAGCGCGCAATTTCCTGGCGAAACAATTCCGGTTCCTGGGTGCGATCCGGCTGCCGAATGACGCCTTTGCAAAAAACGCCGGCACGGAAGTCACAACCGATATCGTCTTCCTTCAGCGCCTTATGCCTGACGAGGCCCCTGACTTAAACGCAGACTGGTTAGAAACTGGGGCCACGATGGAGAATTCAAGCAGGGAAATTATCACCCTGAACAGGTATTTCGCCCAGCGCCCCTATTTAATGCTGGGTGAACCATCAATGAAGGGGACCATGTACGGCGCCAAATGGCGAGAAGGCGGGAAGGGAGAATTCACGCTTAATAAACGCGACGGCCAGGCCGATACGGCAACCCTCATCGATGAGGTTATCAATTCCCACTTTGCAGATCTCAAAGGGGTTATACGAGAACGCGCAACCGACAAGGCTGACGCTGCAGCGCTGTCCTGGACCCCGAATAAAGAGGACGTCGGTATCGGCGGGTTCTACGAAGCAAAAGGAAAGATTTACCTGCGCGGGGATAACGATGAGTACGACAATCCGACATTCGAAATCCTGAGTCCAAAGACCCAATGGACGGAGAAGACAACCCTCGGGCAGAAGCGATTTGACCGGATTAAGGGCATGCTGCAGCTCCGAAAGATGGCCTATGAGTTGATCAACGCCGAACGGTTCGACCTGGAGAATATCGAGGAATTGCGCGCGGATCTGAATAAGGCATACGAGGCATTCGTAAAAGAGCATGGCTTCTTGTCTGAATCTGCAAACTTTACTTTGATGGCGGATGATGTTCGGATCGAATTCGGATTGGAAATCGGCTTTAAGAAGGAAATCACGAAAGCCAGGGCGAAAGCACTGGGGATTGAACCTAGCCCGGCCTCTGCAGAAAAAGCCTCAATTCTCAAAGAGCGTGTGTTTTATCCGGAAAAGGAAATTCTTTTTGCCAAAGATGCGGTCGACGGATACAGCATATCGCTCTCTCAGAAGGGGCGCCTCGATATCGACTATATCGCGTCGCTGACGAACAAAACACCGGGTGACGTGATTAAGGAGCTGGATCATGCAGACCTTATTTACAAGGATCCGGATACTGAAAAGTGGATACAGGAGGATGAGTACCTTTCCGGAAACGTCAAAGAGAAATATAAAAAGGTAGCAGACCTGGCCGGATACGAGAAGAACGCCGCAGCGCTGAAAAAAGTATTTCCCCGCGACCTATCGGCGGATGAAATCAAAGCAATAGCCGGCGCGCCCTGGATACCAGAAGACGTTTATCAGGCATTCGGCCAATTTATCGGGCTCCAAGGCGTAACAGCACATACCTATCGCGAGACAGGCGCTTTCCGCATGGCAGCAGACCGTCAAGTGCAGAACGAGATTAACGTACACCTGATCAATCAGGATTACGGGCTGGCGGATGTCTTCAACGCTGCAGCGAATAACCGCACCCTCATTGCCTACGATGGGACAGGCGACGATCGACGCATGAACAAGGAGCGGACCGCGGCTCTTACGACCATCGTAAAGAATATGAGGCAAGCGTTTGACGATTGGATCTTTGCAGATGCGGAGCGTACGAAGAGGCTGGCCAATGTTTATAACGAGACGCAGAACACCCACGCGGCGCGAAAATTTGATGGGGAACACCTGCGGCCGGTAGGGATGAATCCGGCGATCGAGCTGCTGAACACCCAGCGCGATGCAGCCTGGCGCATTGTGCAATCCCCTGTTGTCTTGCTGGATCATTGTGTCGGCTCCGGGAAGACCTTCACGATGATCACCGGCATCATGGAACGAGCACGTATGGGCCTGACGAAGAAAGCAATGATCGCTGTCCCTAATCACCTGGTTGGGCAGTGGGCGGCGGAATTCATGAGGCTCTACCCGGGCGCGAATATTCTGGCCGCGACGAAGAAAGACTTCGGGAAGTCGAACCGGCGACGTCTGTTCGCCCGGATCGCCACCGGCAAATTCGACGCTGTTATCGTCGGTCATTCGTCCTTCGGTTTTATCCCCGTTGAGAAAGAATCCATCCTTCAGCTAGTCCGGGAAGAGCTCCAGCAACTTGAAAGAGCGAAGGCCGCGGCCGAGGCCGCTAAAGACAAACGAATGATTCGCACTCTTGTCAAACGGATCCAGAAGAAACGTGAACGCATCAAGGAGCTTCTAAATAAACCGACGGACAATGTTACCACGTTCGAAGCGATGGGGGTTGATCATCTTGTTGTCGATGAATCGCATGAATTCAAGAATCTGGAATACTCCAGCGCCATGCAGAACATTACCGGCATGGGCACCCCTATGGGCTCAAAGAGGGCCTTCGATCTCTACACAAAGTTAAGATGGCTCTCCGGGCAAAAAGACTATGCAATCACTTTTGCCACCGGCACCCCGATCAGCAATTCCCTGGTCGAAATGTACGCAATTCTCCGATACTTGAATCGTGAAGGCCTTGTCAGCAGAAGGCTTGAAGCCTTTGACGCCTGGGCGAATTCCTACGCCAGCATCGAGGCCCGGGTTGAATATACGGCTTCTCAGCGGTTAAAGGAACGTGTCGTCATGGCCAGTTTCGGCAACCTGCCTGAATTGCTCCAGCTCTACAATCAATTCGCTGATACGATCACCATGGACGATCTGAAGCGGATCTATGCCGAGCAGGTCCGGACGAAGAACAAACGCCTTGGCACGCATGAAAGCGAAGATTTCCCTGTGCCAAAAGTAGAAAACGGTGGCCGCCAACTGGATGCTGCAGATGCGTCCCCGGAACAAATGGAGTTTGTTGACTATCTTGTGGGGCGGTCGATAAGGCTGGAAGAGATGGGGAGAAGTAACGATCCAAAAGTTGACAACGCCCTTTGGATCATGAGCGACGCCCGGAAGATGGCCCTCGATATCCGCCTTGTGGACCCCTCGGCGCCTGCATACGAAGACAGTAAGGCAAACCGGGCATGCAAGCGTATCAAAGAGATTTACGATCGGACAACCGATGTTAAAGGTACACAGCTGGTCTTCTGCGACCTATCAACCCCGGCAAAATCTGCGCGGAAAAACGCTGAATCATTCATCAAGGAAGCGCTTAAAAAGGCAGCACTGGAAAAGGATCCGGCTACCCTCGGGATCCTGCAGAGTCTCGGTTCATTCCAAGAAAAATGGGGCTATCTCCGTAATAGAATCGAAGCGGAGATCGAGTCTATTGAATCGTCTGAATTTGCCGAAACCGAGCAATACAGGGAAAGGTGTGAGACCCTGACATCTTACTTGGAATCGATAACGGATGACGTGACGGCAGATTTAACGACCGTTGATTCGGGATTCTCAGTCTACGATGAAATGAAGTCGATTCTTGTCGGCATGGGTATCCCCGAGGGCGAGATCAAATATATCCATGAAGCGAATACGGAAGCACAGAAACAAGAGCTATTTGACCTGGTGAATACCGGCCAGGTTCGGATATTGCTAGGGTCTTCTCAGAAGATGGGCGCAGGCATGAATGTGCAGGAAAGGCTGGTAGCCTTGCATCATATGGATGCACCATGGCGTCCTTCTGACGTTGAACAGCGTGAAGGCCGGATCGTTCGCCAGGGCAATAAGCTGTATATGGCGGACCGAAACGGGTTTAAGGTCGGCATTTACGCCTACTCAACCAAGAATACTTTCGACGCCGTAAGCTGGCAGATCTTGGCGCGCAAAGCATCGATGCTGGATGATTTCCGTAGCGGGATCCGGGAAGTACAAGACAGCTCGAACGATTCATCGAGCTACGCGGATTTCATGGCCGAGACAACCGGAAACCCGGCGTTTCGGGAGAAATTCCAGCTGGAAGCGCTGATCAAAGAATTAGAGGCGACGTCCCGGCGGATTGCCGTACAGCGACAATCGGCCAGCAATTCGCTTGAATTTTATAAAGAGAGCCGGCCAAAACTGGAAGAAACGATTGAAAGGCGAGAAGAACAGGCAGCAGCGATCGATCAGGTTGACAAATTCACTTATGGCGGATCTGATTATAAGGCCGACGCAAAAACGATTGTAGACGCAGAGACGGAACGCATTGATGAAATCAATAATGCGTTGGATGCTGAATTCAACAGAGCCCTGATGAAAGAGATCGAAGCCGAATGGGAGAAAACCGGCGCCGACCTATCCCCCCAGGATAAGCAAAAAATAGCCTTTGATGTAGCTGCGAAAACAAAGATCAAGAAACCCAAGCACACCCTCTTCCATGCGTCCAAGTTGGCGAAGGCAGACAAAACAGGTGCCATATCGACCGGGCTGCAGATTGTCGACAAGGTCAACGCTGCCCCTGTCGATGAGACCGTTACCTTTAAGTATGGGAATGTCGAGATCGGGATCACGAAGAAGGAATCCGTCTACTCTTCCGAGGAAAAGAAACTCTATTATTACAATGTCTCGGCCAATGGATTGCCCCTGGTGGTGATGGGAGAACGTCGATCGTCTTTCAATGAGAATGATATGTGGCTCCTTCTGTCTGTCGATTATATTAAATGGAAGATGGACGTCAAATGGAGAGACGACCGGGACGATCTTAAACGCATGACCGATTTCCAGAAACAGGCCGATATGACCCTTGAAAAGTTGAAGTTCAAGGATCAGGAAATGCTCGACAAGGCCCTTGCTCGTTATCAAGCTGTTCTGGTGGAAGTGCGGGATGCTGAGCTGGATATTGCACGGCGGCGGATCGGGACAACGAACAAACATATCGAACGAGACTCCAGGCGTTTCGGCGGCTATGACCCGTGGCATAAACTGCGACAAACCCTGGCTGCAGCAGAAGCTAAGTTAAATTTAGAGCCCAGCCTGAAAGAAGTTTCGGACACGGTATTCATGCACCTGCGTTCGGTGGCCGACAGGGGATGGGGTGTTTATGATGGTATAGTGGCGGACGCGATTGACGATTTCACCGAGCCCATGCTGGAAAGCCTCATCGATGGCGCGCGAGCTGAAGCAATCCTCTTCCTACATGGCCGCGGCGATATCGATAAGGCCAACAAACTGATTTCAGAGGCCGACCGGGGCTGGGACAACATGGAAGCCCAGGGAGAAGACCCCGATAAAGATCTGCAGAGTAGGATCAAAGAAGCGAAACGGATAATCGGGAGTGTCCTCAAAGGGCAAGTATCTTTGTTCAATGACGCCCTTTATTCGGCAAGGGAAACTCCCGGTGGTGGCGTCTCCGAATCAGATTTGCAAGAACTTTTTCCCGGACAGAAAGTTGAAAAGGTCGGCAGTTTGTACGTTGTGACGACCCGGGGTGGCGGCTTCTTTCTTGTCGAGAATGTCGAGCGCATCGAGCGCGACAAGGGCAAAGCCATGATCGGCTACGGCCGGAAGATGAAAGAGAGTGAGGTCATTGCCGGATCCTATCTGAAAGGCGAGATCAAAATAGCCAAGGAGGGAGACCGGTGGACCTTGGCACATGAATCCGTTCATTATCTGGAAGATGCGGGCCTCTTAAATTCTTCGGAAATTGCAACGCTGCGGGGGCATATAAAACGCCTGGTTGCGGATAAGAAATTCAGGACGAACAACAAGAACGATATCGGCGGCGCAGAGGACCGGGCGGATTTCATCGCGAATGCGATCCACACCAGACCGCGGATCGTTGGCTTGGCCGGTCGCGTTATCGATCGAATTCTGAAATTCGTGGACGCCCTGGGAGCCATGGTCGGAAAGAGAACGGTCGGATCAATCGTCAGAGAAATCAAATCCGGGGAGATCTACAATAAGCCAGCGACGAGAAAGCTGGGTGCTCCTATACAGGCGGCCATGACAAAGACGGCGGCCTTCAAGACGTGGTTCGGAAAATCTAAAGTGGTTGATGAGAACGGAGATCCTCTTGTTGTGTACCATACCGGGGCTTTTGATGACAGTCAGATATTAAGCTCAACCGATGTTCAGCGGGGAAAGGGGAATATTGACTTTACCGGGAATCGATTTAATAACGGCATTTACTTTACTGCCAATCCTGAATATTCCAGCGAGTACGGGAAGGACGTAATGACCGGCGAAGGCATCCACGGCGCCACAACCTACCCGGTTTATCTGAGCATTCAGAATCCGCTTGTAATAACGAGCGAAGAGGATCTTTCGAAGATCGATGTAGACGGCTTCGCTCAGGATTATTCCTCCATGTTTATAAGCCGCAACAATCTCGTGGAGTTAAAAAGCAAAGGCTATGACGGTATCATTAATAAGCTCATGGATGAGATTGTCGTCTTTGATCCTACTCAGATCAAGTCGGCCACGGCCAATGTTGGGACCTATGACCGGTACGATCCTGATATACGTTACAGCGTAGAAAAAATTCTGGATATCAAGGACGTCTATAAGAAAGCTTCCTTCCAGAAAGAACCTGGTCCTGATCTGTCCCCGTCTACGCTCCGGTCCCTGATCAAGGACGAAACGGACGCGATCCTGCAGACGGCCCTTTCTAAGCTCCCCAAGAACGTCGCCCACATGTCCATGCTGGAGAAATTTTTCAAGTCTCCCGAGTATTATTCTCATCCGGTCCTAGGGCGAATCGTCAGGCTCTTCATGCGGGACCGGAACGAGATCTACCACGAATATATGAACTATCTGATGTCCCTGGATGATCCGTCAGCGACGGAAGAAACGCTTTCGGAAATAACGACGCAGCTCAAGAACAAGGGCCTTTCCATGGCGGAGATCCTTCGCGGAAAAACGTCACAGGATTACAAGGATCTGCAGCGAATTATTGATGAAGGTGATACGTCCTGGGTCCGGGATCCGGATCAGTCTCTTGAAGAGCAGCTTGCAGAATTCGAGCAATCTATTCGCGGCTGGGCCTCTCCGGATGCAATCCGTGTCTGGAAGTATCACCGGGAGTCTTATGATCGAGCCCTGGAGTTGATGACCGAGCAGATGCGGCAGATGATCGAACAGGTCGAAGAAAATGCGGCATTCCTGAATCAATCTCCTGATTACCGGGAAATGTACGAGACGTTGAAAGGTGCCATGGCCTCCATGGAGACGTGGAAAGGCTTCTATGCGCCGCGTATCCGGCAGGGGAACTGGGTTGTTTATGCGACACGTGGGAAGGGTGATGATCGTGAAGCGTACCGGGAACACCGTTTTTCCGAATGGTCCGCGAATCGTCTGGCAATCAAGTTAAAGAATGAGGGTTGGGACGTCCGTCCGGTTTCCGAAATTCAGCGTTTACCGGAAGATGTTTATCAGGACCTGAAAACGGCTACCGTAGCCAAGGCCCTCGAAACAGCGATCGGCAACCTTGCACGGCGCAGCCTCACCGAGGGTAATGTTGTAACGAATGCTTTCCGGTTGAACGAAGAGCTGCTTCAGGAAGTCGCGGACATGATCAGGGCCAGGGGCTACCGTGCTTCAATGATACACCGCAAGCCTGGCTCCAATGTGGTCCGTGGGTACATCGAGGACCCGATGGAAAGAAACCTTACCTACCTCAATAATATTGCGCGCGGCATGGCAAAATCCAAAGTGGCTCAGCAAGCGATAAAGGAATTGATGGGCTTTGAAACCGATGGCCGACGCTTCGGTGGAATTTCTCCCGATCGTGAGCCGAAGGTATACAGCGCGGCGAAGGATTATATTGAAGAGCAGCTCCGCAATCTTGACGCAACTGACCGGATAATCGGCTGGGCAAAATCTGTTGCAACCTTTAAGTTTCTCGGATTTTCGGTGCGGTCGGCTGTTGTGAATATGACGGCGCTTTTAACGACGGCGCCGGCTTCGATCCATGCCTATGTAGGTGCCGGCAAAGTAGGCATGTTACGCATCCAGAAGGAACTGATTAAAGCCAGCGCAGATTATGGCGCTTTTATGGCTAACAAAGTTCCTCGCGATCCGGACGAGGCACGATTCCTTGCGGAAGCGAAACGCCTCGGATGGGACGATCCGCAATATACCCGCGATGCGATGGGCGGTATTATGAAGCTGCATAATCGTCTATGGTCGACCATGATGGACGGGGCTATGTACCTCTTTGGCAAGACGGAAGAGTGGAACCGTGGAACGACGATGCTGGCCGCATATCGGATAGCGAGAAAGCAGGGCAAAAATTACAATGATGCGGCGGATCTGGCGAAAACTGCATCGGATAAAGCCCATGGCGTTTACGGTCGCGCCACCCTTCCGGCCGTGGCCTGGGGACGGAACCCGGCCGCGAAGATCGCTCAAATGCTCTATGTTTACACAAAATTTTCACATAACTATCTGCAGATGCTTTATGAGGCAGGGATAAAGAAGAAGAACGCGACAGCTGCTTTATACGCCCTACTCTCTCCCGTCGTCATTTCCGGCGTGGCTGCATTTCCGCTCAAAGATATTACAATCATGCCGCTCATTGGCATGCTGCTGGGAATTTTCGGAAATGGCGAGGACCCGGAGAAATGGATATGGGATTGGACGCGGGAACACCTTGGAGAAAGAGCCGAAGTCTCCGGACGATACGGCCTGGCCGGCGCGATCGGTGGCGATATATCCGGATCCCTTTCGATCGGAGTGGGAATCCCAAAAGATGTATACGAATGGACCGGTGCGATCGGTGGCGTGGCAAAAGAAGTTATGACCGCCGCGAAAGAGATCGGACAGGGACGCTATGCTCGGGCAACGGAGCATTTACTTCCTTCCGGGGCTGCAAATATCGCCCGGGCGATCCGGGAACGCAGCGAAGGCGTCACGACGGAACGTGGTAACCGGGTGTGGGATGAGAGAGGAAAGCCCCTGTCACCGACGGCAGGAGAAACAGCCCTTCGTGTCCTGGGGCTCCGATCTTCGCGTCAAGCTGCTCTTTCTTCTCGGTTGTACGAGGCAAAAGCACAGGCAGCAAAAATCAACGAGAAGAAGAAAGACATTTATGAGCGGTACCGGGCCTATCTGGCCAGTACGGACAAGGACCCCAAGACATTCCGGGCGATTAGGCTGGACGTCCGGGAATTCAATAAAAAAGTCAGCGACCTTAAATTAAAGGGTGAAGTGTCTCCGATCACTTATGAATCGATGCGGCGGCAACTTAAAGGAATGAAGATTGCGACAAAGAAAGAGAGGACCATGCTGCAATAGATTTTTGAGGCCAACGGGGGCCATATTGGACCCCCGTTAAAACTCGGAATTTGGCTGGGGGAGAGGGATTCGAACCCCCATTCACGGAGTCAGAGTCCGTTGTCCTACCCTTGAACGATCCCCCAATGATTGGATAAATGAAAAAATAGTTCACTTAAATATTTCACCGGAACGG
>Ga0302253_1000362_pt1 | contig 39914 bp, 34 predicted proteins | sample AAG_RA_Trp_MG_FD_193537 | JGI IMG/M metagenome (GOLD analysis project Ga0302253, IMG submission 193537) | Enriched activated sludge microbial communities from anaerobic digester in WTTP, New Holstein, Wisconsin, United States - AAG_RA_Trp | ecosystem: Engineered > Bioreactor > Anaerobic >...
CATACGCCCGCCGGGATTATCCATCCTTCTGCGTCCTCTTTTAGGGAATAAAATACTCCATCACGGTTGATCTGCTGTTTTTTGTATCTATTATACTTCTTCCGGCAGAATACATCAATAAATACAGGCCCTGTCAAGAAACCGTTAGCTGGTTCAGGAAAGAACAAAGAAAGAATACCTCCCTTTTAGATTGACTTCTCCTCGCGCGGCGGATCGCAATGACAGACTTTTGTTTTATCTTTCTTTCAATCATCATTCTTTCTTATTTTATTCTCTCCGCCTCCTGCCCATTGCTAAATCTCTTTTCTAAGCGCACCTTACACATTATTTAAATACGCCTCCAACGCCGCCGGAAAAGGAGACAGTACCCGTTTTATTACTCCCTGTAAAACCGATATCGCCAGGCCGTAATTGGTGACCGGAACGCCGGCTTCCCTGGCTTTTTCCATCCGGCTGAGCATTTCCCTGCGGGTAAGCATACAGCCGCCGCAATGAATGATCAGCTTGTATTCTTTTAAGTTCTCCGGGTAATCCCTGCCTGAAGAAACGTCTATGCGGATGTCCGCCCCGGTATACTGTTTTAACCAGCGGGGTATCTTGACCCGCCCGATATCATCCTCTACGGCATGATGGCTGCATGCCTCCGAGATCAGGATATTATCCTTGGGGCCGAGTTTCCGGATTACCGCCGCGGCCCCGGCAGCCGCGGACAGATCGCCCTTATACCGCGCGAAAAGTATGGAGAAAGTCGTGCATTTCACGCTCTCCGGGGTGTCGGCGGTCATCTTCAAAACCACCTGAGAATCGCAGACCACTAAGTCCGGCGGGTCCTTCAATCGCCTCAGCGCCGCCGCGTATTCCCTCTCCTTGACCACCAGCACAGAAGAATCATTATCCAGGACGTCCCTGATCGCCTGCACCTGAGGCAGTATCAACCTGCCTTTGGGAGCCTGAAGGTCGATCGGGACGACGAATACCGCCAGTCCTCCCGGAGGGAGAAGATCCCCGGCTAAAGCCGGCGGATTCAGGAAATCATCCGGGCAGACTTCCAGGATATGCCGCTTCAAATCCTGTAGATAAATATCCCGGTTGGCGGCGTCCAGGCTGGAGCACGTGATCAGCCGCGGGACTTTTGACTTTATCCGTTCAATATACTCCGCAGAAGGTATTACCAAGTCGGTTTTATTGATCACCACTATCACCGGAGTGCGCCTTTTCTCCGTTTCCCCGAGCACCCGCTCCTCATACTCACCCCAGCTTTCCGCTTCGGTCAAAAGCAGAACTATGTCCGACCGGTCGAATATCCCGGACGTTTTCTTTAACCTTGCCTCCCCCAATAACGAGTTGTCATCCAGCCCCGCCGTGTCCAGGAAAACCACCGGGCCCACCGGTAACAACTCCATAGTTTTTTCAACCACATCGGTGGTAGTCCCGGGAACAGGAGAAGTTATCGCCGCGTCCTGTCCCGAAACCAGGTTGAGAAAACTTGATTTGCCGACGTTAGTCCTTCCGAAAATGCCTATCTGCAGGCGCAGCGACTTAGGTGTATTTTTCACGTTGACGGTATCCTAAAGAAACGAGGTTACAGGGATCGAATATTCTATTGACCAATTCCCGGCCGAGTTTGACCGATAGAAAAGCGTGAATATCTTCCTCTCCGGATCTCCTGAATTCATTCAAAAGTTCCCCCGCCCTTCCGTATCCCACATAAGGCAGCAAGGCGGTGACGATCGCCGGGCTGCGGTCGAAATAACGCCGGCATTGCCCGGCGTCTGCGGATATACCGGGGACGTGCCCGGCCAGCATCCTGTCCGTATTGATCAACAGCTCCAAAGACTCAAGCATTGAATCGGCGATAAGAGGCATGAACTCGTTTATCTGCAGGCTTCCGGAAGAACAAGCCCGGGTGAGCGCCGCGTCGGCCGCGATAACTCTTATACCTGCCTGCCCGGCAGCTTCCGGGACGACGGGATTACACTTGCCGGGCATGATGGAAGAACCGGTCTGTAACTGCGGCAGGACTATTTCTCCCAACAGATTCAACAGCCGCAGATCACCGCAGATCTTGATCAGATTGCATGCGTGCGCTTTCAATATCCCGGAAACCTCCGCGAAACAATCGCTGTTCGCCGTCTGGTCCACGAGGTTCTCGCCGCGGGACAGGCCAAGACCGGTGACCCTGCGCAAGGTCTCAATTACCAGAAAAATATAGTCCCGGGGAGCGGTCAGTCCGGTTCCGATCGCCGTGCCGCCTATATTCACCACCCGCAGGCGCTCTTCGCATTTGAATATCCGCCAGCGGTCGCGCGCTATTGCCTCGCTGAAAGCCCCGAATTCCTGTCCCAGCGTCATAGGCACGGCCTCCTGCAATTCAGTCCTGCCTATCTTCACCACTCCGGAAAACTCTTTCTCTTTCTTCTGCAACGCTCCCTGCAGACCGCTGATCCCGGCGCTCAGTTCGCGCAGTTTAAAGATCGCCGCGACCTTCAACGCGGTAGGATAAGTATCATTGGTAGATTGATTAAGGTTGACGTCTTCTATAGGATCGACAATCCTGTATTCCCCGGGCCGGCCGCCAAGTAACTCCTCCGCCCGGTTGGCAAGCACCTCGTTTACGTTCATATTGGTGGAAGTCCCGGCCCCGCCCTGCAAAGCGTCCAGTGGGAACTGGCCGCGAAGTTTTCCTCCGATAACCTCGTCGCAGGCGGCGATAACTGCCTGCGCTTTTTTCTCTTCCAGGAGTTTCAACTCCATATTGGTCTGGGCGCAGGCCTTCTTGACCAGACAATACGCTCCGATCAGGGATGAATGCACCACGCGGCCGCTCAGGAAAAAACTCTCCAGCGCCCTCTGCGTCTGTATCCCCCAGTAAACCCCGGCGGGAACTTTCAATTCGCCAAAAGCGTCTTTCTCTATACGGTATTCGTTCTGCATATCATTTCCGCGGGTTTAAAAACAAAAATCGCGCTCCCCATTCTTGATCCTGCGATGGTATTCCTTGAAGGCTTTAACGACTTCCGGCGAGAAATCTGACGGCGACCGCTGCTCGATCTCGGAGATCTCCCTGTTGATCAACCCCTCCCCGATCCTGCGCGTGTCTTCCCCGGCGAAATCATCCAGCCATTCCTGAAAAGTCAGGACGGCGTTAAGTTTACAGAAACAACCTTCCCTGCCGCTCTTAAGCATGCTCATTATATTGTCCCCGGTCCTGCCGCAGCGGTAACCGGCGGTACAAAAAGAGGTAATATACCCTAATGACGCCAGTTCCCTGATCACCTCGTCCAAAGAACGGTTGTCACCCAGGATAAACTGCTGTATTTTCTCTTCCTGCTCCTGGGTGCGCTCGCTGTAAGCTCCGATCCCCACCCGGGAGGAAGCGTCCCTTTGCGTGCACATGGCGATCACCTGCCGTATTACATTCGGACTCTCCCTGCAGGTGACGATCATTCCCGCGTAAGGGATGGAAAGACGCAATACAGCCACAAGTTTCTTAAAATCCGCGTCGTTAACCCTGTAAGCGCTGTCTTTAACGAAAGGGGTGTTCGCAGCCGGCTCCAGCCTGGGGAAAGAAACCGTGTGCGGTCCTATACCGAAGAAGTCCTCCAGATCGCGGGCATGCGCCAGCAGTCCCATCACCTCGAAACGCCAATCGTAGAGCCCGAAAAGCGCTCCGATCGCCACGTCGTCTATACCGGCGGCCATCGCCCTGTGCAGGCTATAGAGCCTCCAAAGATAATCGCCTTTGACGGTCCAACCAGGATGGACCGCGCTATACGTAGGCGGATGATACGTCTCCTGAAAAACCTGGTAAGTCCCCAACCCGGCGTCCTTGATCTTCTTATAGTCCTCCTCGTTCATCGGGGCCGCGTTCACGTTGACCCTGCGGATCGCCCCGCAGCCGCGCCGCGTCTTGACTTTAACGGAGTAAATCTCCCGCATCACCCTACAGATATAATCCGTCCCGGAAGAGGGATGCTCTCCGAAAACCACCACCAGCCGCTTATGGCCCAGTTCTCCGGCAAGCATCTCGGCCTCTTTGCGCACCTCGGTTATGCTCAACCGTCTTCGTTCAATGACGCTGTTCTCTCCGCGAAAACCGCAATAAGCGCAGTTGTTAACGCACAGGCTGGAACAATAAAGCGGGGCGAAAGTCACGACTCTGTTATCGTAAACCTTTCTTTTGATGCGCGCCGCGGCGTCGAATATCTCTTCCCAGAGGGCGCTGTCCTTAACGTTCAACAAGGCCGCGGTTTCCTCCGGTTTGAGGGTTTTGATCTCCAAAGACCTGGCGATTATATCGCGGACCCTCTGCGGCGAGGCGTCCCGGTAGGACTCCAGCATACCGAGAATCTTCCTTTCATCTATAAAAGTATTCCCTCCGCGCAGATAACGAAGATTCTCCTCCGCCCTGATCACCTTTGATTTAAGATCTTCACTGCCGCGCGCAACACTATCCATTTTCACCTTCTCTCTTGTGCCGTATGAACAGGACTAAAAGACAAAAAACCCCGGCCTGGGAACAAACAGACTAGGGTCATAAGCTTTTAACGCTAGTCCCTTGGTTTCAGAGCAACGCTCCTATTCCTCAGGTATATAATTATTATACTACCGCCGCGGCCCCTTTGTAAAGGCCTTACTCGAGAAGATTTGGGAATGGGAAGAGACATTGTCCCCTGTTCTTACTCCCGGCGCAATTTATTCAACAAGACAGCCATATTTTCTCCGAGATTCCGCATATTGGCGAGCCCTTCGGAGTCATTCTCCACTTCCCCTATTTCCCTGCCGACCACCATATTCCAATAGGTAGAGCCGGTCAGGAACATCTGGTTCAAGTGAAAGAAATGATTCAGGGTATCGAAGGCGTGTATCGCCCCGCCGCGACGGACCGCCATCACTGCCGCCGCGGCTTTGTGTTTAAAAAGGTAATTATTAGCCCGGGAGACGTATCCGGCGCGCTCGATAAACGCTTTCAGGTTTGCGCTTATGTCGGAGAAATAAACCGGAGACCCCAGGATTATCCCGTCGGCCGCGGACATCTTTTCTATGCACTCGTTGACGATATCACCGACGATCGCGCATCTACGGTCTTCATTTTTCATACAGGCGTAACAGGCCCGGCAACCGGCGATAGTATGCCCCGCCAACTGGATCAATTCAGTTTTAATGCCGAACTCTTCCAGCACATCGAACACTTTTCTGATTATGATCGCTGTGTTCCCGTCTTTTCTGGCGCTGCCGTTGATAGCGATAACTTTCATTAAAACGCGCTCCTTATTTCCCGACCTTACCCATCTCCTGTTTTAGAACCATGATCTCCTGCTGCTGGGTTTTCAACGCCTTGTTAAGCTCGGCTATAGCGCCGCGCATCTCTTCTATTAACTCTTTTTCGGCACCGGCCGGCGCCGAACCGGGGTCATACCAGGTAACGTTCACCGCCGCCATAATCTTGCCTACATATGTGCCGTCCGGCAGTCTAAAACACGGCCTCTTTGAATTCTTCCCGTTGTCTTCCGGCCACTCTATCCTTTCTATTGAAGCGGCCGTTTTACAAACGACATCTTTAGGCGGAAACGGCTCTAATGCCATTCCCGCGGTTAGGCCGGCTGAAACGGCTTTAGTGCCGAACCCTGCGACAGGGGATATTCCCAGCGGGTCTCCTATGGATATGCGCCCGTTATGCGACGTGACCAGAATTGGCGCGGCACCAGCCAGCACCACCGGGGCTTTCTCGTCCTTGTATTCTTTTTTTGTGCCCCAACCTATGTGAAAGCCTCCGTCAGTGTCCATAACTGCCCCGGGTGTGGTGGAGACCACCCCAAGCAAAGACCTTTGAGAAGGCCCGGCTTTGACCGCGGTCGAAGGAACGGTGGTATCGATACTCATCAGGCTGCCCCGCAGGGCCCCTCCGGAAACATAGTAATTCTCCGCCAGATCGCCATGCCCGTTGCCGAAGGTAACATAACCGGAGGCATTATTGATATATAGCGGTCTCAAGGAATTCCAGCTCCCATACTGATTGCCGGCGTTGGTAAACAAAAAATAAGTGTTACTCCCATCGTTCCTGATAAAACAACCGTAACTGCCGGAGATCATCCGGATGTGACCGCCGGAGCCGCCCAATGTGGACGAACAAATCTCTCCGGCCACCTGAAGCTTCATATTGGCGTTAGGGGTAGTGGTCCCGATACCGATGTTGTTCCCGTATCCGGAGATCGTCGCCCCGTTGCTTCCCAATCTTATCGAAGCTATAGAACTATCACTGCTGCCGTATATGCCGAGCGTGTTCGCGGTATCGATGTCGGAAAGATACACATCGTCACCGATAAGAAGATTCCTGCCTCCAGCGGAATAGATATCTGCCAAGTGCAACTGCGCCCCGGGACTCGTGGTTCCGATACCTACGTTGGTGCCGGATAAGGTCATTGTCGGATTGGCTGTATTATAAACGCCCCAATTGGTGCTGACCGCGAAATTAAGCTGGGCACTCCCCCACCCGCCCGGCATAGTGCTGTATAACAGATAGCCTGAATGCGAATTGTATGTCCCCCCATAACTCGTATCCGTCAAGAATTGCAGGCTTCTTCTATTCCCGTCGGTAGTAGATACTCCGCTTCCGCTGCCGATCGCGATACCATAGGCCGTATTCAAAGCGGCCAAAGGGCTGGCTGTTCCTATGCCAAGCTTATCGGCTACCAACAGATAACCGTCAGCGCTTGGAATATCCGAAATATTGATACTGCTGTCGCCGTTGACGTCGCCGACCGCGAAACGCTTGGCGAGAAGCGCGTCGTAGATGCCGTTGGGAGAAGGATAATACGTTGTAATAGTAATATCTTCAGCGTATATAACTGTTGTGATTAGTAATAAAGAAACACAAAGGACATGTGAGAATAAACAACGCATTCCGTATTTCCTTTCTTCACAGACGCCAAACAAAAAATAAAACTTCGCAGGCTTTAGCCCGCGATTTCCCAAAACGCAATATTGAGCGGCCATATTTTCTCCGAGATTCCACATATCGGCGAGTCCTTCGGAGTCAAACGAAGAGAAACAATCCCTCGTATCTAAGGCGTGTAATACCTAAAGAAGACCGGCCTTAGCAAAAGATTATATCCTGTCGGCTTTTACCGCCGCGATCTCCTTCTTTAAAGCTTCTATTTCCTTTTGCTGTTCTTTGATTGCCTCCAACAAAACAGCGGTGAACCTGTCATAAACTAAACTCTTGTAACCTTCATTATCGGTTCTTACTAACTCGGGAAAAGACTTTTCCACTTTCTGGGCGATGATCCCGATTTGTTTCCCTTTCTCAAAATTCTTTTCGGGGAATTCCTCGGCTTTCCATTCATATGTAACACCTTCTATCTTCTTTATCCTTTCGAGCACATTTCCCAGCGGCTGGATATTTTTTTTCAAACGCATATCCGAAGTAGTGGTCCAGCCACTCGGGTTACCTGCCGTGCCGTTCACATAAAGGTTATATCCGCCAGCGTCCCATGTATTAATCGCGACTTGGGCATTATTTGTCCCCCCAAGGATAGAGAAAGTCTCACTGACGCCGCCTTCGCCACCAGTACCGGTATAATTCATAAGCATAAATAACCTGTTATTATGATAGCTATCCTGCGCTATAAGGTGACGGAGACGATCTCCGGAACTGTTTAACCAATATATATGGCTGTTCCAGCCGCCGTTGACATCGCTCAACGCAATAGCACACGTTTTATTTGATGTGTTTGTTTCGGTATTATGAACATGCAGCGTGGCATTCCAGAATGGGACCCGCCTCCCGACAGTCAAACGGTTAGCAACGGTTAAACTCCCGGGCACAGGGTCCCCGGTAGTCCAGGTCGAACCGCCGCCTGACCAGCCATAAACCATCATATCGGAGGTGTTCACCACGTCATCACCGTTCATATCTCCGATAGCCATCCTTTCGGAAACCGTCAGATCCGCATAAGAACCATTGGGCGAAGGATAATATGTGGTAACAGTTATTTCTTCACTCGCTCGACCCGAATCTGCCATAAGCAATAACGCCGATAAACCCAAAGACAAAAGCAGAAATATTCTCCCCACAGCGCTCCTCCTTTCAATATTTGATTCCGGATTCCGGGGACACAATACTTAACTATGCTACAATTAAATTACGAATCTCGATTTTCGATTCTCTGTTTTTTCGCCTTTGGTGAAAAAACGGGTAGTCGTAGACGGAAGTTGAACCCTACAATCCCAACAAGCCTACTCATAAAAATTTGCCGCAAACGTGGTATAGGTTGGCTCATCGCCCTAGATGAACCCATTTTTCATAGACCTAAAAAGATCGATAAAAAGAAACATTCATTCTTTATTGTGACTATATTACTTAACTTGGAAACGCAAGAAAAAAAACATCGTAATACATAGCCCCATTAGCAACGAATACGAAACTAAATTTGCTGATTGAACAGCTTTATATAAGATCGTTTTGTTAGGAAAATCAACAAGTCGTCTCTTAGCAACACCAAATTCAATCCATACTGATAGAAAATAAGCTGGGACAAGCCCACATGCAGCTGCTACCGGTACCATCCATTCATATTCTTTAGTTATTGGACCTAACCAAGCAGCCATTAATGGAACCTGCCAAAAGCCTACGTCAGGCGGCCATGATCGTATTTTTAATATACCTACTCCTATAAATGCACCCGCCAATTCAATCGCTAATAGAAATAACCATGAAAGCGGTATGCCTACAATTGTTGATGTAAGATTTGCCAAAAACGAAACCGACAATGACTTTTCGATATCTATTTTTAACATTCTGATAAACACAATTGCTTCAATAGCAACAACTGGAATTAAGGCAAGAAACATAGACGGCCAGGAGATAAATATCATTGGGAGTCCCATATTGGCATGGGCTAAAGAAGGATTGGATATTAAAAGGATTGCTACAACCCCAAAAATATGACCGAAAGTTTTCCTGCTCATATGATCTCTCTTTTCCCTGCAATTCCATTTGTTAGGGTTCGTGTCCACCACCTCGCCGCCTTTTGTGATTCCGGGGACACAATACTTAACTATGCTACAATTAAATTTCGAATCTCGATTTTCGATTGCTCTGTTTTTTCGCCTTTGGCGAAAAAACGGAGAGGCAGGGATTCGAACCCTGGGACCCTTGCGAGTCACACGCTTTCCAGGCGTGCCCGTTCGACCGCTCCGGCACCTCTCCAAATTAAAAAGTTAACAGAATTTATACAACACACATTCCTTGCGAGTCACACGCTTTTCCCGCTTTCCTTCCAAGCCATTAAATAGGTTGCGGGATCCCGCTTCGCGGGACCAGGCGTGCCTGTTTTATCGTATAATTCCTTGTTCCGAGAAATCCCGTCGCCTTATTCCTTTATGCAGAAAACGGGACGACCGCTCCGGCACCTCTCCAAATTGAAAGAAATGAAACTCCCCGGGCTGGAAAGCTGGGGATTTCCGCGGTTTGATTAAATATACCTTGGTAAGTTTAAATACTCTAATCCGCTTTTATTGCCTTGGTTGGTGCCTGGTAGCCGGGCTGGGCGATCGTCCTGGTCTTACGCCACTGATCCACTTTCCCATCCAAAAACAAGACTTCGTAATCACTCACACCGATCGTCTTTCCGGATGACTGAGAAGGATGAATCTTATCGGCGGGATAAATCCAGATCTCATATTCCTTACCGGCAACGATTTCTTTGCTTGTCTGAAAAGGGATACCAAGAGTATTTTCAACTTCAACGGAGGTCATTCCCGTCGTCACGCTGGTGAAATCCCTTGTGTTGACATCGGTGAATACAAACGCGCATCCGGCCAGCATAAATATCGAGAACAACACTACCCAGTTACGCATTTTGCTACCTCCTTTAGGAGATGAATACAATCCCAACAAAGCTCCTTAACCCAAAGGAGCCTAAACTTTACAGTAAAAAATTGGATTTAGAGGTTTTTCTTTACAGAAAGGCCGGATTTCCCGCCTTTACAAGTCTTATTTATACCAAAAAACCCGCTGAATGGCAACTGAATTATATACCTATCATGGGAATGATACCATAGATCCTTACCCCTTCCTTCCCAGAGAGAGACCTCAACCGTCTTGCTTTTTAGGAGGATTTCTGGTATAAATAATTACTTCGAGAATATCTGGAGGCGTCGCATAGCTGGTTGAGTGCACCGGTCTCGAAAACCGGAGGGGGCGTAAGCCTCTCAGAGGTTCGAATCCTCTCGCCTCCGTTTCCCTTCCTCTATCGAGAAATTATTTAACCCGGAAGGGAAATAATTTGTCGAAACATAAAGAGGAGGGAAACGGACTCCGACGAAGCTCCGCCTGAGTCGGAGTTGAATAATCAAATTCCCTTACAGGCAAAAGAAACGGACTCCGACGAAGCTCCATTAGTTTCCCGCGACAAGAGAAAAACTAATGGATGCCGCAACGAATGTGGCGAGGCGATATGCCTGCGGGGACACTTTCGCAGGAATCGCTATAGTGACAATAGACCCTCCACAAAAAAACTATTCCTGGCTGTTGTTAATACGCGGCTGTCCACCGGCACCGCGCAAAACGGTATCCAATTCCTGCTTCTGCTTCAATAACGCGGCCCTGATCTCCGCCCTTTGGCTCGAGAACTCCTGCTGAATATCCTCTCTAATAGATTCTATTGCTGCCCGTAAAGAAGATTTAATCTCGTCTTTGTAAGCCGCGGTGCGTTTATCCAGAACGACATTCAGCTCTGCGGCGCGCTCTTCGGACATTTGTTCGTATTCCTGGAGCTTCTCCATCACGGATTTCCGCAGGCTGCCGCTAAAAACATACATCTGTTGCTTCACCAGCCCGCCGGTCCAGGAGCGGAGGTCGTCAAACTGTCTGGTCATAAACTCTCCCCTATCCTTCTCGTATTGTTCTAACTGGCTGTTGATGGAATCCTGCAGTTGCCGTTCGTATTCCAGCTTCAGGACGACTTCCTTCTCCTGTTTTTTCTGGCGAAGCTGTTCTTTGATGGACTCTTCCATTTTTCGCCTGTCTTCCACCTGCTGGAGCACGTATTCAGCCAACTTCTCTTTACTTTCCTCTTGCCGCGCCTTCTCCTTAGCGAACATTACCCAACCGGAGAAAGAAGCGGTCAAAGAAATAACGGCGACAACCATTACAGCCTTGTTATTCATACCTTAAGACCTCTTTCGAAGAAGTGAGAGATGCCCTTACAGCTTTCTCCGGAGCTGAAACGTCTGCGGACTCCGTTCCCAAATCGAGCTAAAACACGGCGCCCAAAACCCGTATTTTATACTTTAATAATTTTCCGCTTTAATTTCGTAATAAGCCTGCGGATGCCTGCACGCCGGGCACTCCTTAGGCGCATCTTTTCCCTCATGCACATAACCGCAGTTGCGGCAGTGCCAACGGACAACGGACTCTTTCTTAAAGACCTTACCGGCCTCAAGATTAGCAAGTAGTTGCCTGTATCTGGCTTCGTGTTCCTTCTCCACCTTGGATATCTGCTTGAAAGAAGCGGCTACCTCCGGAAAACCTTCCTGTTCAGCGACGCGGGCAAAATCGGCGTAAAGCGTAGTCCACTCCAGATTCTCCCCTGCGGCAGCGGCGGCGAGGTTCAACTTAGTATCTTGTACCATCCCCGCCGGATACGAAGCCGTGATCTCCACGTCCCCGCCCTCGAGATACTTGAAAAAGACCTTAGCATGCTCTTTTTCGTTATCCGCGGTATCAAGGAAAATAGCCGATATCTGCTCCAATCCCTCTTTTTTGGCGGCGCTCGCGAAATACGTATAACGGTTGCGCGCCTGCGATTCGCCGGCGAAAGCCGCCAGCAGGTTCTTTTCCGTTTGAGTCCCTTTCAATGATTTCGACATGGTTACACTCCTTTGTTGTACTGTTGATGAGATTGCTTCCGAGATTATGCAAAAACTATAACTACTTTCCTATCCCGGTATTGGCCGCTAAAAATTGTCTGTGTGTTTGAGGCTGATTCTGTCGCCAAGCGTCGGAACGGCAGCATATCAACCGGTTCACAAGGACTTTAAGTCAATGAACCGCAGTATGAATACCACCGCGAGCAGATACACGAGCCAGGGAACTTCTCTGCCCCTGCCGGAGAGCAGTTTGATACCCGCGTAACTGATCAAGCCGAAAGCTATTCCCGTAGCTATGCTGAACGTCAACGGCATTATCAGGATCACCAGAAAAGCCGGTATCGAATCGCTGTAATCTTTCCAGTCTATCCCGGCCACCGGCTGCATCATCATACAGCCCACGGTTATTACGGCCGACCAGCCTACAGCCCCCTGACATCAATCTCTCCTTAAAATTATAAAGCTCCGCGGGACACAACCCAAGGGTTCTCAAACAGAATGATGAGCGGCGATATCTCATCATCGCTATAAATAACACGCTCTCCGGCCGCGCATCCATAAAGCTACAGTTTAATACGCCCTATCGTCTTGGCCTTATGCTCAATCTTATTGTATTCCGGCAAAGGTTTCAAGCCGGACGCGGAAGCGATAAGGTTAGCAGGGAAGATTGTTATCATGGCGTTATATTCCCTCACCGTCCGGTTGAAAAGTTCTCTCTCCGAAGAAATTATCTCTTCTCGCACGGCCAATTCCCTGATTAACTTCGTCAATTCCGGTTCGGACTTGAGTTTGGAATAATTCTCCGCCGTCTTCAACAAGTGAGACAACGCCGCGTCAAGCGCGGCAGCCGCGTTTATCTTCGCATCCACTCCGGAGGCCTTGTCCCAGCCGGATACCGCTTCCTGCAGGGTGGAAAACAAAGCGTTCTCATGATCGGCATAGTCGTAAACTTTTTTCTCCAAAAGAGGGATAACGGCATTCCTCTCCTGCAGCCGCACCTCCACCCGATTCCATTTAGCCGTGATCGCGGCTTGTTTTGACAGTATCCCCCTATAGACCGAAAACGAGACTGCCGCTGAAGCCAAGAGCACAATACAGGAACCAACCAGGAAAGATCGCATTTCCCCCTCCTTATCGCTCTTAAACCTTACTCTTCTTCCGCCGTCTCGAAACGGCAGCCGCAAAGATTACATTCATAAACAGACAGGTCATCCAGCGGTTCCACGAAACGAGTATCGGCGCTGCCGCACTTCGGACATTCCACGGCCGGCTTCCAGTCGCCCATAGCACACCTCCTGTTCCCGCGATAGATATTATTATATTCGCGTATTCCGGGGACACAATACTTAATTACGGGATTTCCTCGGGGATAGTATCCGTGTTTATAATAATTAAGTATTGTGTCCCCGGAAAGATCATTTCTTCAATCACACAACCGGTGCTTAAATTCGTAGATACGCTCGTCGAAAATAATATCACTGTCAAAAACGCGTTTTCTCAGGATTATTCCTTCCAGGGACGTGCACCTGCTCAGGCCCACGTAGACTTGACCGTGCGTAAAAGCCCCATGCCCCAGGTCGATGACAATTTTATCGAAAGTCTGTCCCTGGCTTTTATGGATGGTTATCGCCCAGGCGAGTTTAAGCGGGAACTGCTCGAACGTTCCGGCCACTCTCTCCTCTATCTTGTCTTTGACGGCATTATACTCATACTTTATCCTCTCCCACTTTGCCCTGTCAACATCATGCAGCCGGCCGCTTATGCGCACTGTGACATTCTCTTCAGACAGTTCCGCCACTTCAGCTATGGTGCCGTTAACCCAGCGCCTATCCTGATCATTACGCAACATTATTACCTGCGCGCCCGGTTTCAGCTTAAGTACCGGCTCGGTTGGAAAAGACTTTTCGTCGAAATCCTTATTGACGGAGCATTGAAAATTCTGCGTCTTCCCCGGTAACCCGGCAAGTCTGCGCTCGTTTATCATGGCCGCCTGTCTGTTGGTGGAGGTAAGAACAATACAGCCCTCGTCGCCGCCGGCCGTCTCACGCGCCATACGGGAATTCAAAACCGCAAGGTCCTCTTCATCATGTCTGCCATCCCTGATCCTGTTCAGAATATTAAGGAAGCGGCCATCTGCCTGGCGGTAAACCTTTGTAAGCTCTATATAACGCGGTTTTATCTTACTGAACGCCCTGGCCTGAAAAAAATACGGACTGCCGTATTCCTTTTCCAGGATTTCAGCCGCCTCCGGTTCGACTACCGGTGGGAGCTGAAAGAGATCCCCGAAAAAAATCACTTGAGCTCCTCCGAAAGGCACGTCCGGAGCGTCCCTATTCAGACGCAAGGCGTAATCTATGCCGTCCATCAGGTCCGCGCGAACCATCGAAACCTCATCTATTATCAAAGTATCGATCTCTCTGATCAGCTTGCGGTTGCGCTTCTTCCCGACAGTCCCCGGCTGGATAATCCTGGGAGGAAATTTAAAAAAAGAATGGATCGTCTGACCGCCGACGTTAACCGCCGCCACCCCGGTAGGAGCAAGTATCACGACATTCTTGGCGGTATTGGATTTGAAATACTTCAGAAGGGTGGATTTGCCGGTCCCGGCCTTGCCGGTGACGAATATACATTCATTGGTCCGCTCCATAGCTTCAAAAGCGCCCAGGAACTCCCGGTTCAAATCGAGATCCTCCGGCAAATCGAGCTTACCCGAATAAGAAGAATTCGTATGCGAAGAAACAGCGGATTCTCCCCTGCCGATCTCCGGTAAATAATATTTGTCCCAGCTTGAAGACATAAATGACCCCGCGGTCTTATTCCGGGGACACAATACTTAATTACGAGACTTCTTCGGAAATAGCACCCGTGTCTTTATAATAATTAAGTATTGTGTCCCCGGAATTACGGAATTACAAACGTACCGGCGCACGAAGCTGTTTCTTTTCTGAACGCAGCCGTTTGGCTTCCAGTATTTTCTGCTTCGCTCGACGGGAACGACGGCGTTTCTGACGGCGGATCTTCTCGATGCGTTTCTGCTCCTGCGACAGCTTGCCGAGTATCGAGGTTTCTATCTTTTTCAAAAGCAATTCGCGGGCGAGCCGGCGGTTAAGATACTGCGAGCGTTCTTCGCTGCACTTTACCTCGATGCCCGTAGGCAGATGCTTTAAATGCACGCAAGTGGAAACCTTGTTAACGTTCTGGCCGCCCGGGCCCTGCGAACGCACGAATTTTTCCACGATGTCCTCCTCCTTGACCCCGAAGCGGGACATCTTCTCACGCAAAAGTTCTTCTTTCTCCGAACCAAACATAGTCTTACGGTCTTATTCCGGGGACACAGTACTTAATTACGAAACTTCTTCGGGGATAGCACCCGTGTCTTTGTTAATTAAGTATTGTGTCCCCGGAATAAGGTGTTATACAGTTCATGCCGCTGGCGCTTTATGTTCTCGTCGAAAAGGTATTCATCGAAGGTCGTGCCGGCGCGATCGATACAGCCGCGCGGACCAAACTCTATGATGCGGTTGGCCACCGTCTGCACCAACTGGTGGTCGTGTGATGAAAAGAGCAGCGTGCCGCGGAACTTCTCTAAACCGCGGTTTAAAGAAGTGATAGCCTCCAGGTCAAGATGGTTGGTCGGCTCATCGAGTATAAGCAGGTTCGGCTGTATGACTGACATCCGCGCCAGCATGCACTTGGCCTTCTCCCCGCCGGAAAGCACGTTCACCGGTTTTAGCGACTCCTCGCCGGTAAAAAGCATCCTGGCGAGAAAAGCCCTGACGAACTCCTCGTCTGTGACCGCGGAGAACTGCCTCAGCCAGTCCACCACGCTGAGCGTGGACTTGAAGAACTCGGAATTGTCCCTGGGATAATACGCTTTTTGCACCGAAGAACCCCATTTATAACTGCCGCTTTCCGGCTCCAGTTCCCCGGTCAGAACCTGGAAAAGCGTGGTCTTGGCAAGGTCGTTGGGCCCGACAAAAGCGATCTTATCCCCCTTCTGCACCGTGAAACGCAAATTATTGAACATCTGCTGTCCGTCCAACGACATGGAAAGGTTCTCGATACTCAGAATATTATCGCCGGCCTCCCTGGCCTGGTCGAAATTGATGTACGGATACTTTCGCGAGGACGGACCGATGTCGTCAACGGTGAGCTTCTCCAGTATCTTCTTGCGGCTAGTGGCCTGCCTGGACTTAGAGGCGTTGTTGGCGAAACGCATGATGAATTCCTTGAGCTCCTTGCGCTGTTCTTCGATCTTCTTGTTCGCTTCGCTGCGCTGGCGCGCCGCCAGCTGGCTGGCCTCGGACCAAAAGGTGTAATTGCCGGTATAAAGCCTTATCTTGCCGTAATCAATATCGACGATGTGCGTGCAGACTTTGTCCAGGAAATGCCTGTCGTGGGAGACCACGATGGCGATATTCTCGAAATCGCAGAGAAATTCCTCCAGCCAAAGACGCGAATCGACGTCAAGATAATTGGTGGGCTCGTCCAGCAGCAGTATGTCCGGGTTGCCGAACAACGCCTGCGCCAGCAACACTCTCACTTTCTGCCCCGCCTCCAATTGTGTCATCTGCGCCGTGTGCAGAGACTCCTCTATCCCCAGCTCGCTCAACAGCCTGGCGGCGTCCGCCTCCGCGCTCCAGCCGTCAAGTTCTGTGAACTCGCTTTCCAGTTCGGAGGCGCGCAGCCCGTCCTCATCAGTAAAAGGAGTTTTTGCGTAAATACGTTCCTTCTCGGTGATAATATCGTAAAGCCGCTTGTGCCCCATAATCACGGTGTTCAAAACCGTAAACTCATCATAGGCAAACTGGTCCTGTTTCAAAACAGAAATGCGCTTGCCGGGAGTCACCGAGACATCTCCGTTGGTCGGCTCGACCTCCCCGGAAAGTATTTTCAGAAAAGTGGACTTGCCTGAGCCGTTGGCGCCGATAAGGCCGTAACAGTTGCCGGGTGAAAAGATGATATCGGTGTTGGCAAAAAGCTTGCGCTGTCCGTATTGAAGCGTAACGTTACTGACGGTGATCATAGTTTTGATACCTTATCTTTCTTATAAATTGACGTTTTTCGGTCCCCTTCTATAAGCCTTGGCAGTGAGCCTTTGAACACACGCCCAGGGGTTTCTTTCTCGATTAACCTCGTCTCGTAAAGGCCGGTTAGCGGAATACTCTGCGAAGATAAGGAAACATCCCGCTTTATTTCACATCGTACCCGTTGGCGGACAAGAATCGAACGACCCCTTCCCTGCGGTCACCCTGCAGTTCGATCGTAAAATCCTTTACCGTCCCGCCCGCACCGAACCTGCGCTTCAACTCCCTGCAAAGCGCCTCCAGTTCCTCCCTGTTGAGAGAGAGTCCGGAGATGACCGTCATCCCCTTGCCCTTCCTCCCCTGCGTCTCATAACGCGCCCGCGCCGAACCCCCGGCATCCGGTACCGCCGAACGCTTCAGCTTATCGCAGAGGCAATCACCCAGCGGTTTTAAACACTTTGGACACATCCTGCCGTGTTCGGTGGAATAAACAAGGCGGGAGTTATCGGGGATGGACATTTGCTTCAACCTCTTTGTCTTTCGGCTAAAAGGACGATGTTTCTTAATTCTTCTTTACTGCCTGCCAACAGCCACAGCTTGTCGAAACCCGGGGTATTGGTGATCTGGGCGATGGCTGCAAGCGCCTTTAAATGCAGATTACGCTCGTCCGAAGAAGCGGCAAGGATGAATATAATGTGCACCAGCTCATCGTTGGGAAAAATGACCCCGGCCCCGGCCCTTACCAGCAGTATTTTGAATGTCCGCTCCCCGGCAACGATAATATGCGGGATTGCAAGGCCCTTCCTCAATACCGTGCTCGACTCTTTCTCTCTTTCCAGGAAATCCTTCACAAGGACCGCGGGGTCCGCCATCAGGTCGCTGCCCAACAGCTGGGATACTCTGTTGAACAACTCCTTGGCTTCAATAGGCGTATCTATGTCAAGTATCCGGCTCTCCATGATGATCTTATGGAAGCGGTCCTCGACCACCTCGTCGCGCTGGATGACTATGTCCTTTAATTCGGTAAGAAGATTCTCGGTGGCCAATCCCTTATCTTTAGCTATCAACCTCTCCAGCGTATAGATAAGCGCCGAGTCCCGCGACGCTCTCTTTTGCGCGTAGATCCTATACCATATCAAAGCCAAAAGAACGAATATGACCGTCAGGAAAATGATAAAAGAGCCCATCTCTACCAAAAGGAAAAAACCGCCCAATATCCCGAGAACATGCATATATGGATATGCCGGAGAGTGGAACTTCGGCCGATAACTCAATATCCTGCTTTTCCTGAATAGAATAACGGTGAGATTGCCGAAAATATAAAGCAGGATCAAGACAGTCGAAGCCACCTTGACCAGCAGTTCCAGCCTTAAAAACAAGATAGACGCGGCCATGAATAACCCGGTGGCAATAATGGCAATATACGGAACATTGAATCTACGGCTTACTCTCTCGAAAATACGCGGCAGAAGATTATCCCTGCTCATACTCAAGGGATAGCGCGAGGCGCTCATAATACCCGCATTGGCCGTCGTGATAAAAGACAGCAGCGCCCCTAAGCTGACCACAGCCTTCAGGAAATTCCCCCCGGCTATGAATGCCCCGTCTGAAATGGGGGTCAGACTGTTTTTTAGATTCTCCGGGGCCATCACTCCCACGGTCACGAATATCGCTGCCGCATAAAGGATGGATACGACCGCCAAGGAAATGATCATTCCCAGAGGGATATTCCTGCCGGGATCTTTTATCTCCTCCGCCAGCGCCGTGATCTTCACCAGCCCGGCGTAGGAAATGAACACGAAACTCGCCGTGGAGAAAACAGGAGTTATCCCCCGGGGGAAGAACGGGGAGAAATTGGCGCTGTTGACTCTGCCAAGGGCAAGAAGGATATACGCTCCCAATATGCACAAAAGACCGATGACCAGAAACACCTGCACCCTGCCCGCCTCTTTAACGCCCGTCAGATTCAATACGATAAAAAACAGGCAAAAGGCCAGCGCGATAAAATTCATTGGGAGACGGATGACGACGCTTAAATATGCGCCCACTCCTATAAGCGCAAAAGCGGATTTCAAGCCCAAGGAAAACCAAGTGCTGAACCCGGCGACGGTTCCTAAAAGAGGCCCGAAACCCCTCATTATATAGAAATAATCCCCTCCCGCCTTGGGCATAGCCGTTGACAGCTCGGCCATACTCAAAAGCGTGGGGATACAAAGCAGCCCGGCGAGAAGATAAGAAAAAACCACTCCCGGCCCAGCCTTCGCGAAAGCCATCCCAGGAAGAATGAAAAGGCCGGAGCTGATCATCGCCCCAGTCGCAATGCAGAAAACGTCCAAAAGCCCGAGCTCTTTCTTTAATTTTTCCGTCATTTGTAACTTCCTTGGCCTTAATTCCGGGGACACAATACTTAATTATTGCCTGAAGCGGCGCTCATCCTTCGAAAATAGATAGTCGTGAACGCCAGGCGAATCATAGAACCACTTGAAACACGACTACTTTTAAAAATTCATCGCAAACGAGGTATCGTTGGCTCATCGCCATAGATAAACCCATTTTCCAAGAACCTATAAAAACCAAAGAACCGGCAGATTCAAAGCCTTACTACGACTACATTATTTACGATAGCAAACAATATCAGATTAATTTGATTGCTTTACAATATCCTCAATTCTGCGATCGCCTACATACAGCCCTTCAATGACAGCGAATCCATTCGTAACTCGAACAACAACATAAGCATCTTGCTTGTCTCGCCTACTATGTTCCCTATAAACCTGTTCTGCGCGCGGCGCTGCTTTTTCCTCCATGTAATAGCGATCAATGGGCAAATTGAGGCCAACATCATTCCCATTTAGATAGGTAACAGTCACCGTCAAATAAGTGAGATCTTTCGGTTTTTTCAAAGAAATTTTTGAAATTTTCGCAAATCCATTCTCATCAACTGCTAATTGTGCGAACACCTTCTGCCCATACTTTAGGTCAACACCTTCTGGTTTGCTAACCTTGTTAACCTCTACTCTTAAAGCGACATATCTTCCACGGAAGGCATCATACGGATCAACTGGCGCAGTCTTAAACCGGAACGGAATACCAGTCCTTAATGTGACTTCTCTCTTAACAATCATGGATATCGGCAACACTATCTGTAAACAAATAAGCCCGATAAAAAACCCAGTGATATATTCTTTTTTCATGCCGCACCCCCTTTACGGCGTAAGATAACAACATTCGTAGCTAAAAATCCAACGCCGATCAAAATAAAAACCAACCCTTTTATCACGAAACTCATCTCGCTATCGAAAAACCGCGCCAAAACAAGGGTCGCCAACATGAATATGCCCGTATTAATAATGCCTAAATTGTTAGATTGTATCCCGGTCATCAACCTGTAAACACTGATGATCAGTAAAAAGATATTGAACAAAAACATCGAGAATGCCGGTGATGAGCCTCCAACCGCATACCCAAACAAAGCCAAAAAAGGCAATGCGCCGAATAACGTCCTCATCCAATCTTGACGTTTCGCAAACTGAAAGAATAAAAGCATTGCGCTCCCGATCAAAACGAAAGTCAACATATGGTCAGGAATCGCCGTCCATGAAGAGATCTCATTTGAAGCATAATAATATCTATGAGATATCGATTCCCATGGAAAACGGAAAGTGAACATAAACATCAAGATAAAAATACCGACCCCTCCAAGGATATGAAATGGCCTCTGCCAATTTGTTGATATTCCTTTAAATTCCCACGCGCCAAGAAGATAAAATATCGTGATTATGCTCGAATAAATGACTATCCATGATCCAGGAAAAGTCCTGCCTAATGTAAACCCAGCTCCGACACAAATACCTGTCGCCATCACCAAAGATAGAATCGCAGAGCGAACTGTATATTTTTTTTGTTTCAACGACCAGATAAAATGAGGAATGACAACTGATAAAAGCGGCCAGAATAAAAATGCTTTGAGAGGCTCATTCCAAAAATGTCCTGCCCACGCCGACACGCCAACAACATATATTGCCGCTGGAATAGTTGCTTCCATAAAATACGTCAAAGGAACAATAAGCAACATCCATGTCAAAATGAAAGCCGGAGTGTCATTAGGAATATTGTACGTCTGGCTAATAAGCGCTATAGATGCCCCGACCATAAGACTTAGAAAAGTTGCCGTCCCTTCTTTTAATGCCTGGGATGCCGGTCGTTTTAATACAACCCAGAAAGCTAATACCTGCGCTATCATTAAAGGCAACAGGGATAAAATGGTACGTACTTGGCGCGACAATTGCTCCCAGTTATGCCCAAAAAGCAAAATAACACCAAGACCGATAAGCAAAGCTCCCAACACACTGCACGAAATAATAACAAACCATTTCTTATCGGAGGTTTTTACTTCGCCATAGTGGCCTCGAAGGTTATTCGCGGCCGCCTCAGTGATAACCCCTTTGGTGACAAGATCAGGCAGTTCCTGATAAAGCCACTGCACGGCTTTCGTGTTCATATGGCTCCTTTCCCACGTCTTAAAATCAACGCTGAGTTCGAATCCCCTGATGAATAAGGTAAAATTCAGAAAATCGAAAACGGAGAGGCAGGGATACATTAAGATTTAATCTTAAAACGCCCCTTTTACCACCAAAAACACCACCGAAACCCTCTCCTAACTCAACAATCATAACATTATCCTCTCGTCAGCTCAAGCACTTTCGCCAGGCCTTCGCTCGTGCTGTGGCTATAGAAGGCGATTACGACATCCGGATCTTTATTTCCCGATATAGCCATAGCGTCTACTATAGGTACGTTATTTTTTCCGCACTCCACCCAATATCTATGCCGGAAGTAATGGTTAGTAATCTTTACCCCAACGATCTTTTCGCTGATTTCCTTTAAATAGTCGCAAATTCTATGCTGATATAGCTTCTTTCCGCGTTTGGTAAGAAATAGATACGGAGCCTTATGTTTTGCCGATTCTTTGTATGCCTGGCTGATAAAGTTCTCTAATTCTGAATCCAGCTGATTCAAAGGCGCGTATTCGTCGGTCTTGGTTATTTCTGCGCGGATATTGATCTTAACCGGCTTAATTCCCTCCCAAACAACATCCCTTCTCTCAATAAGCGTGGTTTCTTCAACCCTGCGCCCTGTCCGCTTCATAAAGTAAATAGGCCGGTAATACTCCGGTCTGTCCTGCTTTATGAAAGCCAGGAGTTCATTGATTTTGCTGTTGCTGATCTCCGGATATTGCTTTTTATTCGGCCTGGGCTTCTTAATATGCTCGGCTATGTCCTTAATTATCTTTTCGCTACAGAACCCAAGTTTATACATCCGCTTCATAATAGCCTTAACGTAGATCAATTCTCCCCTTAAGCCTTTAGGCCTATTCAGTTCATTAGAATAATAGCTTTTATACTGCTCAAAGAATGCCAATGTTAATTGACTGGGATTCTGCATATAAGGGAATTTTAAACTCCGGAATTCACCGAACATCCGCCAGAAGACCTTTTGATAATGAAGCAGGGTTTTCCTGGGCTTGCGCTCTCCCAACAAGCCATCATTTATGCCTTCCCAAACAGTTGCAAAGCCGCTTGTGAGCCGCAATTTCTCAGCTTCCGGGGTTTCCAGTTCCTTTTGCTTCCGGACTATAATTTCCGCTCTTTTATTTGAAGCCTCCTGCATAGAGTCAGCTTCGACGGTTTCCCAGAATCGCCTCCCGCCCTTACTTAAGCGAAAGTTTACCTGGTAATTACCTGCTTTGGTTTCCTTTATGCCGACATATCTTTTCATGCGTTTTTATGTGATTCAAACCACTTCCAGAACTCAGGTGCGTGCGCTAACAACCTTTTGCCGTGTTTATTTAAAGGACAGCCGGTTTTCTCTTTCCAGCGTTTGCTATGGATAGTATTGGGTTTCACGTGTAATATATTCGCGATGTCTTCAACCGTGAGAATTTCCTTGTCCATAGTACCCTGCCCCTCTTTTTGCCTGTCAGTTACTAAATATATCTGTGATATCTCTTTTGGTTCTCTCAAGGCTACTCGCAAAGCTTACAATAGTGAAAATATTCACCGTGACTTTATTCACATTATAAACAAGGCGGTGTTTTTTGTCAAGCATAAATGTGACTCTTTTTCACCTTGACTTTATTTCACATATTGCTATTATATTTGTATGAAAAATAAACTAAATTTTGGAAGTCTTTTAAGAAGACGCAGAAGAGAACTACAGTTAACAGCAGAGGAACTATCCCAAATAGCTGGTATCGATAGAACATACATTACTAAAATTGAGAAACATAACAAACTCCCCTCCTTAGCTATAATGCAAATAATCTGCGATAAGCTGGGAGATGAAGAACTATTTAAGGATTATCTTAAAATAAAATACCCAACAATGTATGCAAAATTAGAGAAAGACGCGGCTACTCGTGAGACGGAATTTCTAAGCCGTGAATTTCAAGAAATAAAAGAAGCAGTTAAAAAGATTAACAATGAAGAAATAACCCCCAGAGAGCTAAAGGAACTTAAGGACCGGATAACCTTTTTTGGGAATGACGTAAATCGATCAGTGTTTAGATTACAGAAATTACTAGGAGAGTTAAAGAAAATTAGAAGATTGCAGTCGGGCCTTAGAAACACTCTTCAGCACAAAGAGAATCTGAAAGATTAGCTTTCCCGCAGCAAAATACTATTGGTTATCATTCCTTTTAGTTTCACGCTAACCCAAACTTATTCAGAATTATCATTCTATAACCTCAGAAGTCCCTTATGGTCTCCTAATTCTTATGCTACTCTCATTTATTGCTCTGCGCTTTTAACCGTTTTCTTAGCAAATCTAATAATTGTGAACAGATTGGTTTATGCCCTATTGAAATACACATTATTGTGCCACTGCATCCGCCTTCTTTTTCTTCAACCTTGAATTCTACCCATCCCCATGATTGTAAATATTGTAAGGTGTACACAATGGGATACCATAAATCTGGATCCGAATATTCAATGTGATCATGCACAAGTATTTCTTCTAATGTCGACTCCCTAATACATGTAATCTCGCCAACCACATCTAAAGCCGCGTTAAGCATATCATCCAAATTTATCGTAAAGGCCAAGAAGTTTAAGAGATGACTAGTTTTATTCTCTTCACCCCAAATAGAGAAGTGCTCATAAAGCTCATTTCTGTATGCTTTGGCCTCTTTATCCGACCAACCCTTACTTTGGCTGGTTCTTGAATCATAGTCATCGTGATGTTCTAGGCATAAATAAGCCAAGTTATCAAAATTATAATTCGTGGCATCCCGATCCAAATGAGCAACTTGCCCCTTCTTGATCGATTCATCACGATTAAGACCGTAACAAATGCAACAACGTCTTCGACTTTTAGTCATAACTTCAAGCTCAATTTCTGTCGGAGTATTTTTTCTTGCCATATTTATTCATCCCGCAATTGATTTGTAGAATGGCCTACTGATGCGAATACACCTACCCCATAAATATCATCTATTGAAGCAAATTTTATTTAAAAACTATTGCCCAGTTTCCATAGATTTGATGCTTTTAAGTTCTCTTTCCAATGTACAAAAATAGTTAATATCAAAACCAAATTCTTTATAGTATTTAATTCTATTATTTTCTATAGTATTTTTATAAATTGTAATAGGATTACACTCTTTTTTAGTATAAGCAAAATATATGTAACCAAATATGACTGAACCAAGGCTAATAAAATTTACAATCGGGGCCATTATCGACCAACCGAACTTAATTGTGCAAAAAATTAACCCTAGAAATTCAAGGATGTAAAATCCTATTATCAATATCAACCTTTTTTCTGCTGATTTCTCTGCTTTTCTATCCAAAGAAGCTTTGATGCAAGCAAATCTCTCAAAATCCTCCTTTTTTGTCTTTACTATGCTTTCGTTTGCTTGGGCTACAAGCTTATTTCTCTCAATGACTGCCTGCTTACCAACCTCTATGGACTTTTCATATTGTCCCTTAAGGCCAGCTTCTTTTTCTTTTATGATTTTCTCAAAATCCGCCTTAAGTCCATCAATTAAAATATTAGTGGCATCGGTTCTAGATTTCTCTTCGATTTTAGATTTCTTTATATATTCATGTAGAAGGCTAACAAAATTAGCGGCTGACTCTTTCGCTGTTTTATTTAATTTTTCAATTTCATCCATGCCTATCAATGTTTGGCTAGCAACGTTACTAGCTAATCTAATACAATCAACTGGTTCGACCTTGTCTACGGCATATTTTTGGATATTTTCATCCAATTCTTTCAACACTCTCTGATTAGGCAATGCATTATTTATTGTAATAGACACTAATTGTGTTAAGCCTATATCCGCTATTTCATCGATGTTAACTTTAGGATTTGTTAACCAAAGAATATTTATCAAATCTTCAGCGCGAATTAATTCAGAAAATTTTCCATTTCGCTTCATAAATTTCAAACTTTCATTTTTTGAATCTATAACAAACCAACAGTTTGCTTCATTAAAATTCTTAATTTCCTTACCTCTTTTTTCTTGAACATAGAGTATTGCGATAGCATCATGCAATGCTCCATCTGGATTGATCTTTCTATTCTTAAGTTTTGCATATATCTCGCTCGTCTTTGCTTTTTCTCTTAGGCCATTCTTGTCAGAAATTATATGAATACCAAGATTCCTAATTAGATTTTTTTCAAGCCCAGCGGTAATTTTTTCCAAGTCCGTCTTGTTTAGATTCTTTCTTTGGCAAGCATTGTCTATACTGTCGCTATCTAATTGCTCAAATACCTTAATATTGTGCAGATCTTCAGCCGTTCGATTTAACAATGCCTTTGTTTCCTCTATCGTAAAATTTAGGGCCTTGAGCTTAAAACCAAGCTTTTTACATAGTTCAACTATTTTTAAACACGTATGATATGACTGTTCCGAATGGAGGTCTATTAAACTAACGATAAAGTTTGTATCAAGGAGGAACTCGATATCTTTATCTTGTACCTCGCCGAAATCAACTTCAAGATAACTCGAAATAATCGAACCTAAATAAACTCTTTTAAGAATAGTATATAATTGATGATTATTTTTTAGTGAATCAATAAACTTTGCCTGCACTAAATAATTGTGGTCAAGGTGTGGCACTATCTGGCTAGCAAAAAACTGGGAAAGAGAAATTCTATTTTTATCTAGAAATTCAAAAATTGTTGGTTGAGAATTTATGTCTATATTTTGAGCCTTGAGGTAATTTTTATAGGTTTCTGCTAAAAAATCAATTTCTGAAATCTGTTTCGCAATAAATTCTTCGTATTCACTAAAAACGAATTTCTTTATTATAAATGACCGATCATTATAAAAAACAAAATCATTCCCTTCATCATTATTAGTCTCATTTGCTATTTTTTTGACGATTTTTGTTAAAGTCGGATATGGAATATCAAAAGAATATACGGCATCTACCTCTTTTTTCAAATCATCAATTAAGCCCTTATTAACTCCTTGTTGATATAATCTTGAGATAACCCTCTTAACCAAGGGGACAAAAATATCGCTCAAATCTTTTATACTTTTACTACTAGTTTTGTTATTAATATGTGCCAAGAGGCTATATGTTACAATTCTATTCGTACTCATAAGCCCTCACCCTCTTTTATCACAATCATAAGTCAATCAACCAGCCACAAATTTCTATTAAGTGTTTATCCACGGTTAAATTACCAGCGCAACTTAATGTACCTTTGCGAAGCTGGGAAAAAATCTCTTTGGCCATGGATTTCTCTATTGCTGCTCCAATAAAAAAAGTGTACGGTTTAAGTTTCTTTGCTGCAAACGCTTTTCTAATACGTTCTATTGCTGAATTAGCCGTTTTCCAATGCTCGTCTGCGCCAGCTGGATCAACCCCACCTTTTAGCTCTCCCAAAGCTATATATCTTTCCGGATATAGATATGCAGATTTAACAGCAGAATCAATATCCTTCTCAAAACAATTAAGTAAAGATAGATCGACATTCTTTGTAACGATTGGGACTACAATATTGAACATTAAAACCCTTGACTGCCTTTCAGTTTGCCAAGAAATTGCATTAGCTCTAGCTTCAATATCTACTACTTGATCATCACCTTTAATCCACTTATTAGTTTTACTATCTCGCCACCCGAATTCTCTCCCCCTTACGGATAAAGATGAAATCAGTGCACGTATAAACTTTTTTTCACCTAATTTTCCCGCTAAATTACGCATACTCCCACCTAAAGAATCCCCTTTGGTCAAAAGGAAGCGATAAACTAATTCCTCAACAAAATCCTTACCTGACGGATCTAGGAAGTTTTCAATAAGCCCTCTGATTGCTTCAGTCTTATCTTCGTCAGTTAAATGACTACTGGCTTTTTCAGAAACTCCCGCCGCGGTTAATAAAGCAGCTTTAATGTTTTTCAATTTTAAAAGACTGACAGGCGTTTTAGCTTTAGAAGCCTCAACCTTTAAAATCTTAGCTTCTTCAATATATGGAGTACCTAACCTATTCTTTTCCAATGCAAGAGCAACAAAACCAGCCCTTGTTTGTTCATAAGGAGTCACCAATGAAGTGGAGTTTTTTAAGAATTTATTGCACACTATTTTACTCACGAGTTTACCCCTTTCGCCATACATAAACACATTTCCGCAAGACTTCCCGCCCATGTTGCCCCATCTGCTGGCTACTATTTCCTTTACCTTTAGGAAGAACCAATATATTCTTAATTTCAAACCCAAAACTTAATGCCAAATCCGACAAAATAACGTCAACGGGAATACTTATACCTGCATATTTAACATTATCATTAACCATAAAAAAATACCCCCCCTTTTGAAGCACCCTACTGCACTCATAAATTACACAACTCATTTCATAAAAATATCCTCTAATCATTCGAAGTATACCATCATTATTTAATCGGTCTTCATCTTTTAAATACTCAAGGTAATCCAATATTTTATGTAGCAACTTTTGTTTTTTAACCACTCCAAGAGGTAAATTCCAACCAGAATTAATAGCAAGTAGATCCTTTTCTTTATTTTCAACAGTACAACTTAGCATCTTTTGTCGCAAATTTCTTAGGTTACCTTCATCAATACCTAACATTGCTAATTCTAAAGCATACGTCCGAGTATAATCATACCGGTTACAATACGGTGGAGAAGTCATGATTCCCGCAAAAAGGCTATTTTCTAATTCAGGCAACTGTTCAAGACAAGAAGATTCAACAATAGACACACTTCCTTGTCCATTATTTTTCGATTTAAACAAATCTGTCTGTATCTTACAACTGTTTAAATCGAATAAAATCTCTTTTAATTTTAAAGTAATTGCTTCTTCAAAAGTCTTAATCTCTCCTTTATCAAATTGCTTCTCACCACAGAGCCTCATAGAACGATGATCCCATCTTAAATACTGACCGTCTTTTCTCGTATAACTAACTGATTCAAGAATACACAACAAAGCAAATGAAAGTATTTGTCTTACTTGCGGGGATTCTTTATCAATAACATAAAGATACTGTCTAATAGCCTTGTCGGTCTCCTTAGGATAAGCACCTTTAGTAATACGTAATTCTTGGAAATTCTTCTCTCCTTTAGAATTATTCCAATATCTTTTGTTGCTCCAATCTTCTAAACGGCTGATAGTAATTTTATCTATTCCATTTTCAACAACTTTTCGAGTTTTTATAATTTCTTGTCCAATCGGCAACAACTCAATACCATATGCTTTGCGTCCCTCTTCTTTTGAAGCAAAAAGTGTAGTGCCAGCTCCTGCAAAAGGATCAAAAATTGTTCCCTGCCCAAGATGATATTTATCAAAAAGATAATGTATAAGTTCTGCCGAGAAACCTTCTTTATATTTATACCATCTATAAACTGGACGTTGCTTATTAGCTTGAAAACTAACAATCTGTCTTGATAAATTGCGATCTTCAATCATAACGTCTGCAAAACTACGTTCTAATTTGGCAGATAAAGACTCAATTTGTTCTATACTCTGAATATCTTTTTCTTGTTCTAATAGTAACATATCGTTCTCATAAAACATAAAAACCTCCGCCTTTTCAAGCGAAGGTTTTAGTTATATTATAGTGGCAGTTCCCCCTTCGAAACGGTACCACTCTAAATTGTTAACTCTTTTATACACCTAAAACCCCCGTAAGTCAAATAATACTTTCCAGACCTGTCTGCACAAATCGTCTCGCGGTACCCGCTTTCTAAAATTCTTCTTCGTTAAAAAACTGCCGCTGTAATACGACATGAAAACACAATACCTAATTTCTGCTTTAAATACTCTTTTAAAACAAAAACTTCAATTTTATGCGCATGCCGAGGATTATCTAAGAAATACTTCGTGTAGTCTCCATCTTTTTCAGGCTGTACAATCTGTAATTTTCTTTTTTCGTTCGCGACATCCTTAACCTGTTCATCGTGTTTTACATCGGTATCCCAACAAATGATACTATGTAAATTCTCAAATGAATGATTAAAAGATCCAGTCAAGATTCTCTTAAATTCCACATAAAACAGCTTTGCAGAAGTAATTGGAGTAGTTTTATCCCCTTTGGCTATAACATCAATTCCATCATGAGTATCGTAGTCAATAATTTGAAATGGGAATAGTTGCGGTTCCAATATTGAAAGCTGCAAAGCCAACGCATAAACACCAACTTCACGAGATGGCTCAACTAAAGTAAATCCTTTATAAACTGCTACGTTCGTCCTATTAACTTTATTCACCCTCCAATTATAGTCACTTTTTTCTTTCTCAATAGTCTGATAGACTTCCGCTTCCTCTTCAAGCCAAGTCAAAGATGTCCAATCAGGGCTATTGATAATCTCATTATAAGTTTTCTGGATTTCATTCTGAATATCCTCCAATATTTCAGAAGGAGTATTTTCTATCGATCCTCTGTTTGCAGTAAGTTTAAAGTCCTGACAGTTAAAAAATGCATGAAACCTGGTAAATTCCGACCCCTTACTTGAAATCCATTCGTTTTTTCTTTGTATCGGTATAAAGTCTTTACACAACCAAAGTCCATACCTCTCTTGAATTTGATAAGCACCGTTGGGAGCTGTATATCCAGCACGGCGAATCATCGGATTATTGTCATATTTAACACGTTTCCCCTCAATAGAAAAAACTGCCTGATATTGAATATCAGGACGGTTTTTCAGATTCCCCTGTTTGATGATATGCTTGCAGTAAAGATCGGGTGCCTTGGTAAGATGTGTATTAAACAAGCTCTCAATTGACGCACTTTCATTTGGAAAAAGATGCCCGCAACTAAGAACTTCTTCCTCTTGTCTATTAAGTCCTTTAAGATTTAGCTTAACTTCTTTTACTTCATGCCCCGACAACATATTCTCGAAAGATCCTTGTTTAGTAAACCAAAGGATATAATCCTTTAGAATTTCATGGGAAAATCGTTCACAACGATTGTTGTTATACCCAAAAATCTCTATGCACGTACCTTTATTATGACCAATGGATTCTACCACGGGGAGCACGTCTGCTTCAGGAATTTGTTTGTTGTGCAGCTTTCTAAACGGATCTTCCATAACTGCTTTAAAGATATTTCCATCCTTGCACGTTGTAACCACAATTTTCTTGCTGTTGAGATATATCTTTGTGCCGTGCCCCTTTTCACCAATAGCTTTGCCATCACCGAGACGAGATGAATTACCCAAATCAAAGAATGATTGAAGACCAGAGTAATCCATTCCTTCTCCATCATCTTTCAAGGTAACCTTTAAAGTTTTCTCGCCGCAATCATCAACCATTTCAAATACAACACTAATATTATCTGCCTTGGCATCATATGAATTGCTTATCGCTTCTCGAACAATATCAAGTGGATTTGCAAAATCATTTGCAATTTCAATGAATTCTTGAGCTTCATTAACTTTAGGAGTAATTTTATTCATTGTTATATACCTCTCGAGATAGAAAAATCACTCATAATATATTAATATCCCATTCCGGTTTCTGGTTGAGTAACAATTCATGAATTTGGTCATGAGATAGCATGTATGGCATCAGTACTCCTTTAGTTGTATATTCTATGAAATATCATCTCTTAACAAATATCCTACGATAGAACCTCGCTCTACTAAATAATTCAACACAATAATGACCTGATTTTTAACAGGTAAAGACCTTCGGATTTGCTGAAGATTTTTTAGAATATATCTTCGGATAAAAGTTTCAATATAAAAAATGGTGTTTGTTTCTAATTTTTCCGAAATTAATTGCTTATTATTTTCTAAAATATGGCTTATCCAGGTCAATCCATCATCTATAAAATTACTCCCTATATCGTTTAAAATCTTAGAAATGGAATACAACACTGCTGGGTGCTGTCCCATCTCTTCAGCTACCTTTTTAAAAAACATCTTTTCGCGTTCTTTAAGCGTATGCCATTCTTTTGCTTTTTCATCCCAGGGCATACCTACTAAAAGATAACTATTTATAACTTCTTTTGCATAATAACTGCTTTTGGTCTTGCATAAGTCTGCTACCTTTTCATAAAAAGCATTCCAGACTATCCAGAATTCGTCATATTTAAATAATCTATTTTCCACATATATAAATTGTTGAAAAAATTCAGACATTTCTCTTGAGATATGAAAATTCTCTATAAAAGGCTGTACATATGTTGTTATTTCTTCTTTCGGGAGATTTAAGATAAAATAAGCAAATTTTTCTAAGAATCTGTGCCTTAGGGTATAGTCAATTCTGTCATCGCGATCATCCTGCAAGATTCTCTTGGCAAAAATTGGGAAAATTACGCCCAAAAAATTCTTATGATCGTTATTAGTTGTCTGTAACGGAAGTAATTCAAACGCCGACTTCAAAATTTCTAGATCTGTTTGCTCTAAACCAGCTATTTCATCATACGAAACGTGATTATTGACAACCATTTCAATTTCCTTCTTATACCTTTTCTGAAATACCTTAGAAATCTGGGTTCTTAAATCTCCGGTGTATTTCTTTTTGTAATTCTTCTCTCTGATTTCATCAATAAGCGCATAATATTTCGGTGACAGTAATAGATATCCAATAAACATAGAGTTGGCGTCGTCAAAGCTTATTCCCCATAATTTATGCAAACCCCCTCTTGCAGCAAATGTCGATATCTCTCGATACGGAGTAAGCAACAATAAGAATAGTAACCTCTTGATATCTTTCTTGTCTTGTGGAAAATGCTCCATGAGATTGGGCAAAAGAGCAATTGCAGGTTCTGTGCCATCGGATATCTGATACATATATTGCTCTGCCATCAAAGGTATAGCGGCATATCTAATGATAACTCCTTTGCAGAGTTCTTTTTCATCTGAATCGAGGTTGTCAAAAAAATCACGCATTAATACAGAACAAGCATACGCAGGTACTGAACGATTAAACAAAGAATATTCTTCTTTTGACGCCTTTAATCCTTCAAATATATCCTTTACTTCTGCTATCACCTGCTTTGGATTAGAGTCATACTGAAGGTATTTATTGTAGGTATCCTTTTCTCTTTTGAATCTGCTATCAGCCCATAACCTAAGACCGGTATACTTCATCCTTTCGGAAATCTCTCGTTGAGTATCCTCGCTATGCTTCTTTAAATCAGGGTCGATTTCAGGATTAAATTTAATGAAAGTGCCTTTCTCTGTTTCCTCGACTTCTGTGCTCATTTTCCTTCTGTCCATTCTCGCTAAATAAAGTTTCCAGATTTTGTCGTAATCTGTCTCTGTTGATTTGTCTGGAAGATCCGCATAATATTTATCAAATATACCACCTATAGTCTTCTGTCTTTCTGCTACTTCGTCGTCAGTCTCTTCTTCTGTTTTGAACAATTGATACTTAAAAGCCAACTGCTCTAAGGAGTACTTTCTATGACTATCCTCGCAAGTCTTAATCCTCTCATCTTGATATATCTGATTCTCGTAATTAAACCCGTAACCTATCGAATACTGAAATTTCGCTTGTTCATCCATTAAAAGCCGGCTGGTGTCATATAGAAAGAATTCCTTAGTTTGAAAAAGAATTTTTGCGATATTAAAAAACTTTGAAGGTTGCGCTAAAACAACGCTCGAAACAACTGCGGTAATTGAAGCGGATTTGGAATTCTTTATAAGATATAAACACCAGCTTTCGATAACTTTTTTTGAGGCTGATTTCGCAGCCTCAAGAAGCCATTTCTCAAGTGCCATATGCATTGATTCAAGAAGGTATGGAGAAACTTGAGTCCCCCTATACATACACCAAAGTCTATTACTTATATATTGTTTTATCGTCTGGTCTTTAGCTATGAAAACGTCTACTTGTTCTATTTTTCCATCAAGAGTAGATTTCGCATAATATTCCACAGTTTTATTGACAAATGACAAGATGAAATCCACAGTCTCTTGAGTAGAAACCCTTAATAGCTGGTATATGGGGGTTTGAAACGCGCTCGCTGGGAAAAAGTCGTTATGCACTGATGAAATGCAAAAATAATCCTCAATATCCATTCTTCTTGAATATCTATAATCATCATCTAAATCATCGGGATTATAAAACCAAAAGATGTCTGCTAATTTAATTACATAATTCGGCAACGCCTTAATTACCTCGAAGGAATCTGTGAGAGACGTTAGAATCGGCTTAATAAGAGCGTAGTATCTATCCCGATGCTTAACTGCTTTATTAGAGATAACTTCGTCAAATATTACCCTCAACTCATCCTTGATTTCTAATGCGCCCCACAAAATAACTCTTATTAGTTGCCCCTCTTTGCGGTCAGAGATATGGTAGTATTGCTCTTTTGTTAATTCGTTATAATAATACATTGCTATCTGGCTTGCCTGTCTTGTAGTATCGCCTTCCTTATTCTTGTTATTCCAATCATCAAGCATAGGAAGAATAACATTCATTCTTTGCAATTCCATGCTTTCTTTATGCTCATGTATGAAATTTATCGTGCTTTTCCATCCTCGGCCTTTGGGTTTTGTGAAAATCGTTCTCAATGCATCCCTCGCTGTTTTCTGAACACCCAAAATGTTAAGCAAATCCTCATCAACTTCTTTACAACCGATTCTGAGCAAGAAAACAATCTTCACCAGGAGAGTTTGGTTATTATCTAACAGCCTATCTTTAAATAGGATGAAAAAGTTTTCCGCATAATCAGATAACAATATGGACACATAAATTTCGTCTTTCCAATGGCTCTCAATCTCATTATCAGCAATTGCGGATTCAATAAATGCTTTTACTTCATTTCCATTATTGAATAGTTTCTCTGAAAGCCAGTTCCGGAAGGCTCGACGAATAGACAAAGAACTTCCTATCTTGCCTAAAAAGTCCTTATAATCTTTTGAGCTCAAAAATGTTCTTTCGATGAGCTTATCCAATGCCCACTCTTCATAAATGTCATGGGTAATGAAGAACCCACCTGAGTTAGAATCGCGTTTTATAATTTCGTCACCCTCAAGGTTCCGTAACACCTCATCGTCGAAATCGCCAGTCTTTACAAAAAAGTTGCCCTCTACAGCTCTCTTATGCGCAATTGCTAAAAAGCATTCTTCGCGTTTTATATGCAAGTTATTCTTCTGGTAAGACGTCTTAGATATTTGTTTATTCCATAAGAGATTCTTAAAATCCGAATAACTTATTGCGTTCCCTAAGCTATCATAATTTTGCAGATATTCATTTAGATAAAACGGGGTTCGCAAAAGATCAAGCAACCTTTCATTCCTTGGCAAATCAAAACTATATTTTTTTGAAATCTCAACAAGTTGTACCGATGTGAGATTTTCTATATTTACCGGCTGACAGCGAACATGGTAAATTCCGATAAACTGGAACCTTAGGTTGTCCAAATAACTATGTCTTGTCGTAAATATTACTTTCCATTTGTTGATTTGTAGTGTGGATAGAAATTCTTGAAAAACTTCTTTTTCTTGTATATCTGATAGCTTTTCAGCAGAGTCGATTATTATGTATTTTTCTTGGAAATCTTGGTGTTCTTGCATGAAATCAGACAGAGTAAATGATCCATAATTAACAAAAAGCTCATTTATGTTGAAAATACAGAATTCAGCGGCCTTAAAGATATAAAGAGGGGATTTGTTTCTTAGGGAAGCATAGAAATCCTTGATTATGGCGGTTTTCCCCACTCCCGCCTCACCGCTTAAAATAGCCATAGGAGAAGCGGTCAATAAATCTTGTAGCACTTTTATATTCTTTGTCGTATCTATCTTTATCTCAGTATTTCTAAAGGTTATTCTTGAGTTAATAGCCTCAAGAATGGCTTCCGTATGTCGAGTTAGCTCATTTAAGAAATCAATCACACTCTTACCTAAACTAAAAAAGTGTTGTGCTATTGCGGTATTATCCTGACAGACAAATGGAGACTCAAAAAAGCGTTTACTTCTCCAATCTATTTCTACGCCAAGGGATTTGGCATGATTTTCCATCTCGATCTTATATGCCGGGTCTTTCTTGCCTTTTTTGCTACTTTCTGAGAACTCCTGATTTATATAAAATACAATCTTGTCAAGATTACCGTTCCGTCCTTTCGCCGTCTCGATACATTTTTTTATATCATCCTTATTCTCACTAATTTTGGTTTCATAAAATCTTGCCTGAAACCCTATCGTCTTGCCATTATATTGAATCGGTTCAGTCTCAATCCCTGCCTGATTCTTATAAGTGAATATTCCAGTATTTTTGTTGAATTCTTTGCAAAACAAGAGATAGCAAAGCCACTCGAAAGACTTTTGCTCTTTATCGTTATACTTTGCTTTAAAATTGTTCCAGTTTACTTCTTCCATAGTTATCAAATATTATTTTTATTCCATTTCTCTGTTTAACACTACTTTACATTATACAACATTAGTAAAATTTCCGACTCCATGGTTATTGTAACTCATCCCCTCCAAACCATTGACCACTTTTATTATACCCAAAATCATCTTTCGGTACTTACACCAACTAACAAGCGATATAGTCACTCTCCTCGACTCTATTCACAGATACACAAAAATACAAAAGAGAGCAGTTCAGTAATCAACGCAAACAACCGATACCAGTATTCACTTCCCTTAGTATCGCAAGGAGTTCTGTATCCCTACTCTTAGGCTTAATTATAGGCCTTTATATGTGATGGAACAAGAAGAAAGTGCTACTTATCTCCGCTTCTCCCCAAGCACTTAAAGCTATTTTGCCTGCGGTAAGCCTTCGCGCAATTCTGCCAACAAGTCTTGCGAAGGCTACCGCACGCAAGGCACCCCAAAAATCACCCAATCCATTAAGAGGGAGACTAAAGCCTGAACGATATGAGCAAAGGCAGGGTTTATCGCGCTACAGACCAAACTAACGCAACAACCCATCCGATACCGGTCCATCCCATAAGAAAGTTTAGTAAAAATACCGCCGGATAGTTCCTATGCCGCCGTAGAAAGGAAATTAATGCAGGCAGGAGATATAAACCGAACATAAGAATCAGCAATCCTATTTCTGATAGACTAAGATTTTGCATTTGCATATTTTAAACTCCTTTTGATTATATGTACGAGTCCGGCTGCTCCAAAGAAGATTACCGCGCCGCCAATAGCAAGCACCAGGAACAACCTGCCTTCTTTCTGGATAAAGCCGTGCCAGAAGCTCCAAATGATCACCTGCCGGCCTTCGTTACTCATAATGAGATTCGAATCGTGGTAGCCAATCCTCCCCATCCAGTAAGCAAATACCCAATACAAGTAATATATCCATAGCCAAATACTCCTTATGCTTAAAGCGATAAATAAGATCAATAAGCCGGTTACCCCCAAGATGTCATACGGGATCATATCATTGTTAAAGATCTTCCCCATTGCCCTTGATAAAAGCACTGTGTCGGAATATAATCGGGGATATTTCTCTTCCAACTTTGTAAGAAAAAGATAAGGCTTTAATTTCGCCATATCATCGGTCCTGCCGGTTAGCTTAAGAAAATCATTAAGCCGACGTACTGATATACTCCCTATGCTACGCTTATGATTCTTTAATTCGTAGGCTATGGCGCGGGAATAGATCCCGGTTAAAGCAAAGCTTTTCTGGTTAGTAACAGAAGCCCTGAAATCAAAATTCCAAGTTCCGGGAACCTCAAAATAGCCGGTTATTTTGAAATATGTTGCGCCTTGATCCGGTTTAGCCGCCTTTCCCGGAGGCACAACCATAACCAGCGCATTGCTGCCGGAAATATCCTTAAGCGACGTGCCTAAAAGCTTAGTTTTCATTACCACGGGAATATCCGTATAGGGCCCCAGAATAACCCCCTTTCTGCCATAGTTGAGCCCGACATACCAACCAAAAAAGATATAGATAAGCGGAATAAGCAGTATTATCCTTATAAACAGTTTTTTTAGACTGAATCGCTTGCCCATTTTTTCCCCTCCCACAATAGATTAAACGCTTCTTCTAAGCTTCTCACCTCGTTTGCATAAAAACAGCGCCCTTGTTTAAGCATTTCCAAGTCCGCCAGAATAAAGGCCCGGGAACAGAATATAGGCGCAAGATGAAATAGCTTTTTCTTGATACTTTCATAGATAGCCTTATATTCAATTACCATCAAGACAGCGTCATATTGAGGACTTTTCTCAATATAATAACGGTACCGGCCAATCATCTGCCTTATTTCCGAAAGCTTCTTAGGTTGCGTTTCAATTTCCAAGGCAACAGCCCTGTTATGCTGTATCACTATAATGCTATCCGGCACAGTAACCCTTCTATGCTTGCCGATCCTTAACATCCAGGCGCAGAACCAATCTGTAATATTAAAGTGCTTTTGAAGCTGCGAATAGGCTTCTATTACCAGGTTGTGCTGGTTAAAGGTAATTATCCCCAGGCTGCTTTTCTCGAAACGATAATCTTTGGCAAAGCACTCTTCAGTATTGATGAGATCCAGGCCTTTCTTGGTTAAGTAATATATCTTAGTTTTATACAGGCATTCCCGGTAATCGTTGATATAGCCTTTTCTTAAACAATACGCAATAAGCCTGCGGGCATAGGTCATATTTATTACCGTCCGGATGAACATTTCCAGCTGTCTTTTATCGGCATACTTGAAGGTAAATATAAACCCTATTAACAGCTTGATCCTGCGCTCCTGCTCTTCTTTAGAAACCCTGCCTTTGCTCATATCGTTCAGGCTTTAGCCTCCCTCTTAGTGGATTGGGTGATTTGTGGGGTGCCTTGCGTGCGGTAGCCTTCGCAAGACTTGTTGGCTGAATTGCGCGAAGGCTTACCGCAGGCAAATAGCTTTAAGTGCTTGGGGAGAAAAAGTATCTTTAATAAAACAACTCTTAAATTAATGCGCATAAGCAAACAGAAAAAATGCGCAGCCGGGTGTAAAATCATTGTCAATTTCCCTGTGAATTATTCTGCCTTTGCATAGCTTGATTGGTCTTGATCCTCTGCATCGCCGATATCTTCAAATATCCGTTGTACAGCTTCCGGATTATAGCCTTTATCCGAGAGTATTTTTATCGTCTGTTCTACTCCGTATGATTTGGCAAAAGCCCTTATCCCGTCCTTCTCATCCTCGGTAAAGAAAGCTGGATCGGGTATATTATTCTTATTTTCTCTTTTTTCCTTACTTATATCCTGGGGACAATCTTGCCCCTTTTTAACGGCCAAATTGGTACCCTCTGGCGACATTTTGGACCCCTTTAGTCCCTGCTCAAAGGACTCCATTCTGAATCCCTTTGAGATAACCCAGTAGCGCGTAGGCGCGCTCTTATGCATACCGGTAAGATAGTCAATTGCCCCGGTTTCTTTTAAGAAGATCCGCGCTCTGCGGATTGTATTCCGGCTGATAGATAATTCCCGGATTAGGTTCTGATCATGACAATAGAACGAGCCGTTTTCCGCCAGCATCCTCCTTTTGGCAAAATAGGTATATTTGCCGATTAATGTTCGCAGAAGCAGATTTGTTGCCGGCGTCATTCTTTTCATAGGCTCCAGCCGCAGAAAAACACCACCAAAACACCACCAAAAAAGAAAAAAAGCCACTTCAGAGATATTGTCATATCTTGAAATGGCTTCCATTTTCTTACAATGCAACTACTTGATTCTAATAGACGTTGCGCTAATTCCGGCGGGTAAATATTGCGCTGCTTAGGGTTGGTATAAAAAGAAAAACGGAGAGGCAGGGATTCGAACCCTGGGTGGAGTTACCTCCACAACAGTTTTCAAGACTGCCGCTTTCAACCGCTCAGCCACCTCTCCAGCGTTACACTCGTAAATCCACGGTAATGCCACCTCAATACCGGTTAAGACTGCCGCTTTTCCCGCCCGCTTTCAAAACTTATTGCGGCGGGATCCCGTTTCATTATTTCTTATACAGAACAACGGGACAACCGCTCAGCCACCTCTCCAGCGTTACACTCGTAAATCCACGGTAATGCCACCTCAATACCGGTTAAGACTGCCGCTTTTCCCGCCCGCTTTCAAAACTTATTGCGGCGGGATCCCGTTTCATTATTTCTTATACAGAACAACGGGACAACCGCTCAGCCACCTCTCCAATGTTACACTCGCAAATCTACGGTAATGCCATCTCAATACCGGTTAAGACTGCCGCTTTTCCCGCCCGCTTTCAAAACTTATTGCGGCGGGATCCCGTTTCATTATTTCTTATACAGAACAACGGGACAACCGCTCAGCCACCTCTCCAATGTTACACTCGCAAATCTACGGTAATGCCATCTCAATACCGGTTAAGACTGCCGCTTTTCCCGCCCGCTTTCAATGCTTATTGCGGCGGGATCCCGTTTCATTATTCTCATCTACAGATCCCACGAGACATTCAAAGCCACTTCTCTAATCTCTTTGCAGGCGCGGCCTACGCCGGGATAAAAAGCTGTGCGAATATGCGAGTGATGATGCTGCTCGCCACCTGGCAGGAGTAATTGCAGAAATTCACGAAAGAGAACTTCTCAAATATGAAGTTAAACATCAAAGCGAGGAGAAGAATGTTTATCATATAAATAAAGGAAAAACCGA
>Ga0302253_1000363_pt1 | contig 39742 bp, 35 predicted proteins | sample AAG_RA_Trp_MG_FD_193537 | JGI IMG/M metagenome (GOLD analysis project Ga0302253, IMG submission 193537) | Enriched activated sludge microbial communities from anaerobic digester in WTTP, New Holstein, Wisconsin, United States - AAG_RA_Trp | ecosystem: Engineered > Bioreactor > Anaerobic >...
GAAAAAGTAGCGCCAGGGAGTATGGACCTTGCGGAGGCCGGGCTGCTCATACGTTTTTATCTGCTCGTCATGGATGATCATGCCCCATTTCTCAAGGAGGTTCTCCAGCGGGACTTTGTGTTCCCGGATGTTATCAAAGAAGACATGAAGGGCATAGTACTCCTTGTAATCCGGATAAATGCCGTATGCAACATACCCGGACCCTTCACCGCTGCCCCGCTCGTTCATGGAAGCAAGTGCCTCTCGGATCTTGGAGCCGTCCATGCACTGGCGGCCCCGGTCAATTACGCCAATTATTCCACACATAGCATCACGAATAACCCTGGTTTCTGCTTCCGGATATTGAATCCTGATCCATTAAGCGGTTGCAAGGCTGCATAATCAGGTTAGTTCAATAACTATTTATATTGCTGGGTGGAACATTCCTTCCATTATGACAACGGACGTACAAAAACTTCTGAAAAAGATGGAAGCGGAGAACGTCAAATTCATCCGCCTGCAGTTCACGGACATCCAGGGCCTGCCGAAAAACGTGTCAATCCCGGCCATCCAGGCAGAGAAAGCACTGACCGACGGCATCTGGTTTGATGGGTCTTCGATTGAAGGCTTCGCGCGGATCGAGGAGTCCGACATGCTCCTCAAACCGGACCCCGCAACCTATGCGGTTCTCCCCTGGAGGCCGAATGAAGGAAAAGTCGCCCGCTTCATCTGCGATATTCAGACGTACGGCAACAAGCCGTTTGAAGGCGATCCCCGCAATGTGCTCCGGAAGACCATTGCCGAAGCAGCAAAGATGGGATTCACGTTCAACACCGGCCCGGAACTTGAGTTTTTCCTGTTCCGGATGATCGATGGCGTGCCGACAACGGAGTTCGAGGACCGCGGGGCCTACTTCGATCTTGCGCCCACGGACGCTGCAGAAGATGTCCGCCGCGATGTTGTTCTCGCCCTCAGCGATATGGGATTTGAGATCGAGGCGTCCCACCACGAAGTCGCAGACAGCCAGCATGAGATCGATTTCAAGTACGGCGATGTTCTCACGACAGCAGACCGGGTCATCACCTTCAAGTTTGCAGCCAAGTCCATTGCCCTGCAGTATGGCATGCATGCCTCGTTCATGGCCAAGCCGATTGCCGGCATCAACGGCAGTGGTATGCACACGCACGGCTCCCTTTCCAAGAATGGCAAAAATGCGTTCTATGATCCCAACGCGGAGCTCCAGCTCTCTGATACCGCGATGTATTACATTGGCGGTATCCTGAAGCATGCAAAAGCGATCACCCGCGTGGCAAACCCGACCATCAATTCGTACAAGCGCCTCGTCCCCGGGTATGAAGCGCCCTGCTACATCTCCTGGAGCGCAGCAAACCGCTCGGCCCTTGTCCGCGTGCCGGCAGCCCGGGGCAACAGCACGCGTGCTGAGTTCCGGAGCCCGGACCCGATGTGCAACCCGTACCTCACCTTTGCCTGCATGCTTGCTGCCGGGCTCGATGGTGTCAAAAACAAGATCATGCCGCCGGACATGACCAATTCCAACATCTATCACATGGATGCAAAGCTTCGGAAGAAGCTCCGTATCGACATGCTGCCGGGAAGCCTTGCCGAGTCCAATGCTGCGCTTGTCAAGGATGAAGTGCTCTGTAAGACCCTCGGCGATCATGTTGTCGAGAACTTAAGCCGTATTGCAGAGATGGAGACCGATGCATTCCGGCTCACGGTTCACCCGTGGGAACTTGACCGTTACCTGGCGATGTATTAACGCAAGCAGTTTTGTGAACTGATATGGAACGCCGGATAGTACCAGAAGAGCAGACAAACGGGATGCAGGGTCTCACCTGCGTCATGCGCTCTGCGATCCACGTTCCCGTTTTTTTCCCCCGACTGCCGGAAATGCGGCACGGCCCCGGATTTGTAAACCGCTCCTGCCGCACCGCCGTATGCAATGGTTGTCATTCCATCAGGGGCAGGTGCTGGAATGCATGACCGGGTGAGCACCGGAATATCCGGTTTCGACCGGGTTATCGATGGCCTGCGGCTCGGGGACAATGTTGTCTGGCAGGTGGATTCGATCCCTGATTACCAGCGGATGGTGGAACCCTATGTTGCGCAGGCACTCAAAGATGGCAGGAGGCTCGTGTATGTCCGGTTCGGAAGCCACGAACCGCTTTTACAGGATGCAGCGAAGATCCAGGTTTACCACGTTGATCCAACCCTGGGGTTCGAACACTTTGCAACAGAAGTGCACAACCTCGTTGAACGCGAAGGGAAGAAGGTCTTCTATGTCTTTGACTGCTTAACGGACCTTCTGCAGTACTGGTACTCCGACCTGATGATCGGCAACTTCTTCCGGGTCAGCTGCCCCTTCCTGTACGAACTGGACACGATTGCCTACTTTGCCATCATCCGGAATGCCCATACATACGGGACCATTGCCGGCATCCGTGAGACAACCCAGCTCCTTCTCGATCTTTACCTGGTGAACGGCAGGATCTATATCCACCCGCTCAAGGTCTGGCAGCGCTACTCCCCGACCATGTTCTTCCCGCACCTGATCCGCGGAGACGAGGCCGTGTGCATCACCGCCAGTTCTGAAGTTGCGGAGCTGTTCTCCAGTGTCGAGCGCAAAGGCGAGAGGCTGGATTACTGGACAGTGGCGTTTGATCGCGCACACGATGCCCTTACTCTCCCGCCAAAACAGCAGGAGCCGGTCAAGCGTTCGCTTATGAACATCCTGATCGGGAGACCTTCCCGGATGTTCGAACTCTGCGCCCGGTACTTCTCCCTTGCCGATATCCTCGCTATCGGCTCGCGGGAAGTCGGGACCGGTTTCATCGGGGGAAAGAGCGTGGGCATGCTGCTGGCACGGAAGATCCTGGAGAAAGACGGGGACGAGCGGTTCACGCGCTTTCTGGAACCACACGACTCGTTCTACCTGGGGTCTGATATCTTCTACACCTACATTGTCCAGAACGGCTGGTGGCGTCTTCGCACGAAACAGAAAACCCGGGAGGGGTATTACAAGTATGCCCCCGAGCTCCAGGAGAAACTCCAGGAGGGCAAGTTCCCCAACACGATCCGCGAACAGTTCATGCAGATGCTGGAGTACTTCGGGCAGTCGCCCATTATTGTTCGTTCCAGTTCGCTGCTCGAAGATGATTTCGGGAATTCCTTCTCCGGTAAGTACGAGAGCGTGTTCTGTGCAAACCAGGGAAGCCCGGAAGAACGGTACGAAGCCTTTGAAAAAGCTGTCCGCACGGTGTATGCCAGCACCATGGGGGAGGATGCTCTCGATTACCGGATGACCCGGGGGCTCGTTGACCAGGACGAGCAGATGGCGATCCTGGTCCAGCGGGTTTCGGGGGACCAGTACGAGGATGACTATTTCCCGCACGTTGCCGGGGTGGGAAATTCTTCGAACCTCTACATCTGGGAAAAAACCATGGATATGGATGCCGGGATGCTGCGGCTGGTTTTCGGGCTCGGTACGCGAGCCGTGGACCGGACTGTCGGCGATTATGCCCGGATTGTCTGCCTGGACGATCCTTCGCGCCTGCCCCCGATGAGTTATGGCGATGAGAAAAAATTCTCCCAGCACATGGTCGATGTCCTTTCGCTCTCGGAGAATGCGTGGCGCAACCGGTCCCTGGAAGAGTTTGTTTCGTATGATCTGAAGGCGGACCGGGCACTCTTCATGAGTGTTGATTCCCAGACCGTGAACCGGCTTAAGGAGATCGGGCGGACCGATATCAAAGTACCCTACATCCTCGATTTCAAGAACCTGCTCAATGAAACAGAATTTCCTGCGCTGATGAAAGACATGCTCGCGCTGCTTTCAGCGGTATATGATTATCCGGTTGATATCGAGTTCACCGCCAATTTTAAATCGGAAAGCAACTTCCGGGTAAATCTTTTACAGTGCCGTCCGCTGCAGACACGGGGCCTTGGCCGGACTGTTGAACTGCCGTATCTTGCCGATGTCAATGACTGCATCTTCTCCGGCAAAGGAAATTTCATGGGTGGCAATGTCCGGATCCCGCTTGACTTTATCATCTATATCAGCCCGCAGGAGTATCTGCAGCTGAGCGAGCAGGACAAGCATGCGGTTGCACGACAGATCGGGGTCCTGAACAGCAGGCTGAAAGGAAAGAACGTGATGCTGCTGGGCCCGGGGAGATGGGGGACGACGACTCCGATGCTGGGGGTGCCGGTGCGATTTGCGGAGATCAGCAACATGGCGATTATTGGTGAGGTGGCCTCAATGGAAGCCGGGTTCATGCCGGAATTATCCTATGGGAGCCATTTCTTCCAGGATATTGTGGAGTCCGGCATATTCTATGTGGCAATTTTTGACGGGCAGAAAGATGTTGTTTTCAACTCCCATCGTATCCTGGACCAGACAAACCTTATTGCGGAAATGTCGGGCGGGAATACTCAGCTGGCCCATGTTATCCATGTGATTGCTGCTCCGGGGATTGAAGTCTATTCAGATATCATTACGCAAACTATTCTTTGCAAATAAAAAAGTGTGAACAAAAATTTTAAAAAATTTTTTCGGGAATTTTTTCTTTCTCGTCTTCCCTGTTTTGCTTTTAGTAAGAATTAAAAAAAATGTTCAACTTATCGAAAACCGTTCAGCAGGATCAGAATGAGTTTATTCTTCACGCATTGGGTGAACCAAAGAAATTTGCTTACAACATAAATTTTAAATAGTTATGAAGGAAATTTCTTTCTACCAAGCTGTAACGAAAAATTATGTATGAGTGGTCTCTAGAATGAACCGGAACAGACTTCGGCATGAGAGGTACCGGATTTATCTTCCGGCATTAGCCTCCCTGGGAGGAGATGTTCCTGGAGAGATCACGGGAAGAACCGTGGTCTTACTGCCAAGGGGATAATGCAAACAGATAACAGGTGAAAAGAATGGCACTAGATTCTGGAGCAACTGCATGGATCCTTGCCTCAACGGCGCTCGTCATGCTGATGACGCCCGCGGTGGGATTCTTCTATGGGGGACTTGTTCGCAGGAAAAATCTGATCTCCATGATCACCCTGTCGTTCGTCGCCTTTGCACTGGTAAGCATCCAGTGGGTCGTGATCGGGTACTCGTTTGCGTTTGGATCTGATATCAGCGGATTCATCGGAAATCTTGAGTACCTGGGGTTGAACAACGTGACCATGGAACCCGGGGCCTTCAGTCCGGTTGTGCCGGGGCTCCTGTTCATGGTCTTCCAGCTCGTGTTTGCAGCGGTGACGATGGCTATCGTAACATCGGGTATTGCAGAACGCGTCAAATTCAGCGCATATCTGGTGTTTGCCCTGATCTGGACAACGATTGTCTACGACCCGCTCGCCCACTGGGTGTGGGGCGGCGGCTGGGCGGCACAGTTCGGTGCGCTGGATTTTGCCGGGGGAACGGTGGTCCACATCAGTTCAGGGTTTGCGGCGCTCGCGCTCGCCCTTGTCATCGGTAAACGTGTCGGCTTTGGCAAGTATGTGATGGAACCGAACAATATCCCGCTGACCATCCTTGGGGCTGCGCTCCTCTGGTTCGGGTGGTTCGGGTTCAATGCCGGCAGCGCAGTTGCGGCAAACGGTCTTGCAGCGAATGCGTTTGTCACGACAAACACGGCCGCGGCAGCGGGTGCGCTTGCCTGGATGCTGGTCAGCTGGCACAACGGGAGGCCAAGCTCCCTTGGGTTCGTCAGCGGTGCTGTTGCAGGGCTCGTCGCGATCACCCCGGCAGCGGGTTTCGTGACGCCGATGGCAGCGATCGTGATCGGCGCTGTCGGTGGCGTGTTCTGTTACTGCATCATGCTCTGGCGCATCAGGAAAGGACTTGACGAGAGCCTTGACGCGTGGGCAATCCACGGGATGGGCGGCCTCTGGGGCGCACTTGCAACCGGTATCTTTGCGATGGCTGCTGTGAACGGTGCATCAGGTCTTATCGAAGGAAACGTGCACCAGTTTGTGGCAAACGCAGCGGGAGCGCTTGCGGCGGTTGTCTACGCCTTCGTGGTGACCTACCTCCTTGCAACTGCAATCGACAAGACGATCGGCCTGCGCGTGTCGGAAGAAGAAGAGTATGTCGGCCTTGATCTATCGCAGCACGGTGAACGCTGCTAAAACGGGGGTGAACCAGTATGAAAATGATCAAAGCTATCATCAAACCGGAACGATTTGAGTATGTCAAGAAAGCACTGGAAGAGAGTGGCTTTCCCGGCATGACGGTGACGGAAGTCCAGGGACGGGGCGACCAGAAAGGGATCACCCTGGAGTACCGGGGCGGTCACATGACCGTTGATCTCCTGCCCAAGATCCAGATCGAGATCGTGGTCGATTACGATAAGGTTGAACGTGTCATCACCACAATCTCGGAGGCCTGCCGCACCGGAAAGGTGGGAGACGGGCGGATCTTTGTGATGCCGGTTGAACGGGCCATCCGGATCCGGACGGGTGAGACCCTGGAGGAAAAACCCGTGGGCGGGACGTTTGGTGTCCCGGCATCCAATCCTCCTGTTGAATTCACGACAAGTGTTGAGGATGAGGAGATGATGGTCTGGCTGGATCTTGCGAGTCCGCAACCGGCAAAGAAGAATGGGGTGTGAAGACCCTGAAACTGGTGAGGGCACTCTTCCCGCCGGACAAGATACCAATCATCACAGCAGCGTTGGAAGAGAACGGTTTTTACCGTATGCTCTTTACTCCTGTCGAGGGAACAGGGAGGCACTATCCCTCCTCCTTTTTTGCATGCAACAGTTTTCGTGGATCGTATCTTTTACCGTGGATCCAGTTCGAGATGGTTGTTGATTATTCCCGGGCTGATGACCTCATCGCCACTCTTATAGACACCTGCCAGACCCGGGGGATCGACATTCACATCCACATTATTCCGGTGGAAAAAGCAATCCGTATCGGGAATAAAGAAATCCCCTAAGATTCCCTGGCTGGCGGCTCACCCGGAATCGCGGCATGTGCGTGCGGCGGAAGCGGGGAATCCCTGGGCGGGAAAAAAGTTGTGCGTTTTATAAATCTGCAGGAAAACCGTTATCCGGTCCTTTGCCGTTCATGGATGGTGAACGCGTCGATGATCTGCAGCGTGATCCGCGCCCCGAGCGTGGGCTGGATGGTCTCCAGCCAGAGGAAAAATCCAACCTTGGGGGGTGTCGGGCGCTCGAACTTGAAATGCCCGTCTTTCATCTGCACGAGTTTATGGTACTCTTTCTTCTGCCGTGACCTGAGGTAAATGATCAGTTCATACCCGGGAAGATCGGTTGCGATGATCGCTTTTGAATAGAGTCTGGGGAAATCCTCAAATGCAATTTTCTTCCCTTTCACGGTGATCCCCCATGTTTCACACACCGCCCTGACTGCCGGGGGGAAGAGCCCGCCATAGAGAATTTTCTTTACCAGCTGACCCGTGGGCCCGGTAATTTCGGGACTGATACGACCAGGTGATCGCGCGATATCGGTGAAGATCCTGTTCTTCACCTCATCATGATAACTCTTGTAATCGAACGGGTGTTTTATCCGGATATCCGTTGCCCGGATAAGTTTTTTGTGATCTTTTGGCTCGTTGTAAATGATGCGGGGCCGGTAGTGCTTGACGAGCGCTTTGATCTCCTCGCAGGAGCTGGTATGAATGATCGCGTTGGTCTTGTCCTTTGCCAGCCGTTTGACAACAGAATAGTTGGAGAGGTCGAATGACGAGACAAGAAGGAACGGCGTGATTTTCTGGTTGTAAAGATAGCCCAACAGTTTCTTCTTATAGGCGATCTCGATCTCGAACTCCTTTAAGTCGGCCGGAGAAGTGACCACTTCGGCAAAGGCGACATGGTTGTCTGAATCCACGAGCAGCATGTCGAACTCGGCAAGGTCCTGGCCATTGCCCCGGATGGTGATATCCCCGTATTTTGAGTAGAAAAGCCCGTTCTGCCCGATCCGCACATTCTCGCGCTGGCGCGGGGCATCGGCACCTTTCATGGCAATGTACTGGATCGTATCGGTCTTTTTTGCAATGTCAAGGAACATCTCGTAGACAATCGCCTCAAACCACCGGCCTTCCGCGGTGCGCATTGGTTCGATATCCGGGGAGAAGAGTTTCCGTCTCTCGATCTTGTTCATGTGACGCGTGGCATTGATGGCAATGGCCGCTGTCGGTTTAAAATGCCGGAAATTCGCATTGAGCCACGGGATCATGGTTATGACAAGAATCTCTGTGGTTAATAGTAAATAACCATCTGCCTTGCAGGAATATATCTCCCATTAGGCGGATTTCAGCTTGGAATCAATGATAACAAGAGATAGTGTGAGCCGATCGTTGCCGGATCAAAAGAAAAAAAGGGATTATAATACTCCCTGCGCCTTCATGGCATTTGCGACTTTTAAGAAACCAGCGATGTTTGCACCCGCAACGAGGTTTCCTTCCATGCCGTATTCTTTGGATGCATTGAAGGAGTTGTGGAAGATGTTCACCATGATCCCCTTGAGTTTCTCATCGACTTCTTCGGCCGTCCAGGAGTAACGCTCGGAGTTCTGGCACATCTCGAGACCGGAGGTAGCGACTCCGCCCGCGTTGGAGGCCTTTCCGGGAGAGAAGACGATCTTGGCTGCAATGAATGTCTCCGCAGCATCGGGCGTGCAGGGCATGTTTGCACCTTCGCAGACTGCGATGACGCCGTTCTTCAAGAGAACTTTTGCATCCTCGCCATCAAGCTCATTCTGGGTTGCGCACGGGAGTGCGACCTTGCACGGGATCTGCCAGATCTTCTTGCAGCCCTCGTGGTACTCGCTGCCGGGGACCATCTTGGCATACTTGCTGATCCGCTCGCGCTCGACTTCCTTGAGCTGCTTCACAATGTCCAGCTTGATCCCCTTGGGATCGTAGATATAGCCGGAGGAATCGGACATTGCAACAACCTTGGCCCCGAGCTGCATGGCTTTCTCAGCCGCATAGATGGCCACGTTGCCGGAACCGGAGATGACAGTTACCTTACCCTTGAAGGATTCCTTTTTCATTGTGGCCATTGCTTCCTGCGCAAAGTAGCACAGGCCATAGCCGGTTGCCTGGGTCCGTACAAGCGAACCGCCAAAGGACAGGCCCTTGCCGGTCAGGACACCGGTGAACTCGTTCCGGATCCTCTTGTACTGGCCGAACATGTACCCGACTTCCCTGCCTCCGACACCGATATCGCCTGCAGGAACATCGAGGTCTGCCCCGATGTGACGGGAGAGTTCGGTCATGAATGCCTGGCAGAAACGCATAATCTCGGCATCGGACTTGCCCTTCGGGTCGAAGTCGGAGCCACCCTTGCCGCCACCCATGGGCAGGCCGGTCAGGCTGTTCTTGAAGATCTGCTCAAACCCGAGGAACTTGATGATGGACGCGGTAACCGAAGGGTGGAACCGGAGGCCGCCCTTGTACGGGCCGATTGCCGAGTTGAACTGGAAGCGGTACCCGCGGTTGACCTGGGTCTTGCCTTTGTCATCCACCCATGCAACGCGGAACTGGATACCGCGCTCGGGTTCAACGAGCCGTTCGAGAAGTCCGTTCTCAAAGAGTTCAGGCGTCTTCTTGATGACCGGTTCGAAAGACTGGAGCACTTCGAAAACTGCCTGGTGGAATTCCTTCTGGTCGGGGTCTCTCTTGACGACCCCCTCATAGACCTGCTGTAAGTACTTATTTTTTAAAGAAGTCATGCAATTCACACTCGCTTGTTGCCGTATGATACATCACTTGAATGATCCATAAATGGGTTTCTTTATCTTCCCAGGTAACACCGGATATTTTCCGGCCAAAGAATAATCACGCTTCTCTTCACCGAGCATTCGGATCGAGGGCGCTCATTTTCCCGGCTGGTCGAAGGTATTGTCTGGGGGCGGGCTCTTCACAAGCCGGTTACATTTAATATCTATTCACTAATAAGCCGTTGCTTTCCATCCTCTTTTAAATATTGTGTTTTGTTCTCGCACCCAAACGATCTTTTCTCCCGGATTTCCAGAAAATTGCAGAGAAAAAATGAAAAAAATCGTGGGAGTGGATTGTTACCGGTTATTTTTTTAAATCAGATCCGGATGAGATCGTATTTTCTGCTTCCCATCCCGATCTCCTCGCCATACCGCACCTGCCGGTACCCGTCCGTCTGTTCGTGGACTCCGGTGAACTTATCCTCGCCCGGGTGATGGTGGGTAGTGAGGAGCGAGTCCTTGTACCCCTGCTGCTGGTTCACGAGATCGAAACTCGCAGCATCGATTGCCACCGGGTCTTTCGATGCAAGGATGCCGATGTCCGGTACAATGGGTGCATCGGAGAACGGGAAGCAGTCGCAGTCCGGCGTGATCCGGATCAGGAAGTTCATGAACCCGACCTTCTTCTCTTTCTCCTTCACTGCCCCGTACGCGTACTCAACCATCCGCTCCATGAACTGCGGGATCTCGGTCTCCCAGTCGATGTCAATTGCATGCTCCGGGCAGGCGTGCATGCACTCGAAACAGCCGATGCAGAGCTCGTGGTCGATGACAGATTTCTTTTTCTTGACCGTGATCGCGTCTTTCGGGCAGACCTTCATGCACGAAGCGCAGCCCGTGCACTTCTCCGGGATCGTGAACGGCCGGGCATTGTGCTGCGCCCGCTTCCCCTCTGGAGGTGCACAACCCATGGCCATGTTCTTGATTGCCCCGCCGAACCCGGAGACGATATGGCCCTTGAAGTGGGAGAGGACGATCATGCTGTCGGCCGCTGCAATATCTCCCGCAATCGACACTTCGTTGAAATGTTTCTTGCCGATATTCACCTTGTGGATGTTCTTCCCGTTCAGGCCATCGGCTATGATGACCGGTGCCCCCGCAACCGCATAATCGAACCCGTGGAGGATTGCCGTACCGATATGCTCGACAGCGTTCGACCGTGCCCCCATGTACAGGGTATTAGTATCGGTGAGAAACGGCAGGCCTTTACACTCTTTGACCTTCTCCACAACCTGCCGCACATACACCGGGCTGATGAACCCGTCGCTTCCCACCTCGCCAAAATGGAGCTTGATGGCGGTCATGTCCTGCGGTGCAATGATCTCAGAAAACCCGGCCGCATCAAACAGCCTTCGCACTTTCTCCGTGGTCGCTTCCTTGTCGGAGAACGCACGGAGGCTGGCAAAATACACGGGACTTTTCATGGTGAATGCTCCCCTCGGTGAGTGTTGACACCCATACCGTATAATCCCGCTGGTTACCGGAAGGAAATCCTTGTCCATCTCCCGCAGGAAAGACCGGAAAAAGAACAAAAAAGGGGGGAGATTACTCCCGCTTGCCCAGTTCGTGGTCGAGCCAGAAGAGGTGCCCGACAACATCGCCAAGGATGTTGATCTGCGAGAGGATGTCGCCTGCATGCTCCTCCTCTTCCACCTGCTCCTTGACAAACCACTGGAGCATCTCGAACGTTGCGTGATCCTTTTCCCTAATGGCGAGGTCAACGAGGTTATTGATCATACCGGTGACTTTCTGCTCGTGGGCATAGACCTCCTCGAAGACTTTCCCGGCCGAGGCCCACTTTGCCTTCGGGGCTTCGATCGCTTCAAGAGTGACCTTCCCGCCGCGTACGATCACGTAATCATAGATCTTCATTGCGTGGGCCTGCTCTTCCTTTGCCTGGAGGCGCATCCATTTTGCAAATCCCTTCATGCTTGCGGTCTCAAAATACGCAGACATTGCCAGGTACAGGTACGCAGAATAGAGCTCGCGGTTGACCTGCCGGTTTAACGCACTTTCCACAGACTTCGATAACATGCGGATTCCTCCGTCTGATCGTGACATTGGTTTTCCGTTTGATAATGCTTTCGATAGCCGCAAAAAAGGGGATGGCCGGATATGGCGGGCTACCGCTGCTGCCGGATCCGTTTTGCATCCGCGTGCATATCGAGGATGATCTCGAGTTCGAGCGACCGGCCATAGGCTTCCTGCGCTTCGTCGCTCCGGCCCAGTTCATCGAGACAAACCCCTTTGATGTACCATGCCGTGACATCGTTGGCGTTCAGGGCCGCTGCCCGCGTGCTTGCAGCCAGCGCTTCCTCGATCCGTTCCAGGTAATACAGGGCAAGCGATTTCTTGGACCAGGCATCCGAATAGTTCTGGTTCAGCGCTATGGCCCTGTCGCAGTCCGCGAGAGCCTCTTTGTGTTTTCCGGTCTCAATATACGCTGTTGCCCGCAGGAAGAGACATTCCGCATAATTCGGGTCAACGGAGAGCGCTTTGTTGTAATACGCAAGCGCCTCCTTGTACTTCGTGCGTTTGGCATAGGAATGTCCTTTCTTCGCCAGCTCAAAAGCCTCTTTCAGTGGCATAGGCATCCTCCCGTTTCATCGCACCTGTCCATCGTCATACCCCCTCCAGCGTATCGGTGATGAGGTCCCCGAAGATCCGTTTCAGTGCATCCTTTTCGTATTCCACCTTGTGGTCATGGGCATCGAGCAGGTGTTTTGGCGGCTCCCAGACAAACCAGTCCCGCATGGTCATATACCCGATCAGGTTGTCGGTCAGGAGTTTCCCGACCTTATACAGATCATAATAGTAATCGAGGGTCGGCTCATCCTTCCAGTTCACCGGCCCGAGCGGTTTCTCGATGATCGAGAGCATATTGTCGCCAAAGACCTTGGACTGGTACCATGCCGTGTGCGTCCACCGGGTGGTCAGCATCTCCTTGACTTCGAGGTGGTTGAACTTCTTCATCTGCGGGATGTTTAAGACCGGCATCAGTTCGTCAGCCGGAAGCGTCTTTGCGAGATACATGTCGCGGGCATAGAACATCGCCTTGTTTAAAACGAAATACCGTCGCGGGACAATGGACTCCTGCTCCATCATCTCGTCCATATCGTTCTTGCTCTCCTTCATGATGTGGTAGAGCTGGGTCTTCCGGATCTTCGGCATCCGGTAATACACGTCCGCATTGACGATCGCGTTCCAGGGTATCTCGTTGATATCGTCGTTGAAGTGCGAGAAGAGGATGAAGAGCATCTGGATGAGTTTATTGACCGGGAGCTTGTTCTCCTTCTTGGCCTCGTCTTTTAATGCGTCGATATAGATCTGCCTCATCCCGGCGTAGACGCAATCAGCGTTATAGGAGCAGACCTTGTATTCGCCCTTCTTTGCCGCAGCGCCCTTGATCAGGAGGTGCGTGCAGTGCTTTGCGATGATAAAATCCTTTAAAAGACCGACATACTGCGCCGGGAAGATGATGACATTGGAATCGATATCGTAGGTATACTTGTCGACGAGTGTGCCCCCGGGCTCGGCTTCCGGCTGGCGCAGCAGCGAGACTTCGGTGTCGAGCAACTCTTCGGTATGGATAAGGATCCTCCGGATCGGCTTGGATAAGGGCATCTCGGTCTTCATGGCGTAGTCACCGGGGCGGATGAAAAGACCGTCCCAAGGATCAGTGGTTATAACAATTGTTCGTACCGGTGCATTTATAGTATGCCCATTACGGCAGGGAAAAACAGGAGCGGTTTGATGAATTTCCTTATTTTCGCGAGTGGGAATGGAGAAGGGAATCGAAGATGCCGGAGAGCGTGCTTCGCGCTTTTGGCCGGAACACGCCCTGGTTCACGTAACGGACATCCTCGATGGAGAAGAATGCTTTGGGATTGGTCTTCTCAATGTGCTCCGTGATCCGGGGCACGTCCGTGCGGTTGACGAGCGAGAGGATCATCCGGACATCCCCTCGTGAACCCCGGGCATCAAGGTACGTCACGCCAAAGTGCCCGGACTCAAGGAACGCTGCGATCGCATCGGTCGATTCTTCTGTGGTGACAATACGCAGGATCACCGTCCCGATGGAGAGCCGCTCCTCGATCACGAGCCCGACATATGTTCCTGCGGCAAACCCGAAGGCATAGGCCATGAAGTACTCGATATTCGAGAGGTCTTTTAACACGACTTCCATCGCAAGCAGCCAGATGATGATCTCGAAGAACGCGATGATGGGGGCGAGGTACTTGATCCCCCGCGAGATGTAGATGACCCGGATTGTCTCCATGCTCACGTCGGCGATGCGGGCAAGGAAGATCAGGAGGGGGAGGATCACCCAGGCATAGAGTTCGGGACTGATGAGGGGAAGTGTCATATCTTCGCCTTAATTCCGCGGATCGCTGATCTGCGGTACGTGAAAAAATGTTGCTGAGTGTTCCTATATCAAGATTCGCCGGGAATAACCAGAAAAAAGGGAAAAATGGGTAATTATCCGCAATCGCGCGGATGTGCGGGCCCGGATTACACTGCGTACTTTACCGGGTCAGAGTCGAACTTCTTCTTGCAGCCCGGGGCACAGAAGTAGTACTTCTTCCCCTTGTATTCGCTCGTGAACTTCGCGGTCTTCTCGTCAACAGTCATCTTGCAGATGGGGTCGATTGCCATTGAGCACCTCAGTTACCTGCCTTTCTTTGCATCGGGTATATACTTTTTTAACAGCAGCGAGAGCGTTACCACGGTGACAGAGCTCGCTGCCATCGCAAGCGCAGCAAGTTCCGGACGGAAGGTGATACCGAATGACGGGTACAGAACCCCTGCGGCAACCGGGATCAGGGCAATATTGTAGGCAAACGCCCAGAAGATGTTGCCCCGGATCCTGCCCATCACCTTTTTCGAGAGCTGGATCGCGGCAACCGCATCCACAAGATCGTCCCGGACCAGCACAATGTCCCCGCTCTCGATGGCAACGTCCGTGCCACTCCCGATCGCGATCCCTACGTCAGCCTGCGCAAGGGCGGGAGCATCGTTGATCCCGTCGCCCACGAAAGCAACAACTCCGCCCTTCTCCTGCAGCCGCTTCACTTCCGCGGCCTTGTCCTGCGGCATCACTTCAGCAATCACGGTGCCGATCCCGGCCTGCCGTGCAATCGCATCCGCGGTCCTCCGGTTGTCGCCCGTGATCATCGCAACGTCTTTCCCCATGGCACGGAGCTGCGAGATGGCATCCCGTGTTGTCGGCTTGATGCTGTCGGCAATGGCGATCAGGCCTGCGATCGTTCCGCCGGCTGCAACGAGCACGACGGTCTTTCCCTCCTGTTCGAGCGAAACGATCCGCGCCTCGATCTCACCGGGAATGGCCACGGCCTTTTCGTTCAGGAACGCCCGGTTCCCGATCAGCACGGTCTCTGAGAGGACAGTTGCTGCAACGCCACGCCCGCCGAACGTGTCAAAGCCTGTTGCCGCCTCCGCCTTCACTCCCCGTCCTTCTGCCGCCCGCACAACCGCCTCGGCCAGCGGGTGCTGCGAGTTCTTCTCAACGCTTGCGGCAAGGGAGAGGAGGGTCTGCTCGTTGATTCCCACCGGAACGATATCCGTGACTTCGGGTTTTCCCCGGGTCAGCGTCCCGGTCTTGTCAAAGACGACCGTGGACACCCGTTCGGCAACCTCAAGCGCTTCGCCGTTCCGGATCAGGATCCCGAGTTCCGCCCCCCGGCCCACGCCAACGGTAACGGCGGTCGGCGTTGCGAGCCCCAGCGCACAGGGGCAGGCTACGACAAGCACTGAGATGAACGCGGTCAGCGCAAACAGTGCGGTCTCATGGAAGACAAAGAACCAGAGCAGGAACGATGCGGTTGCGATGATCAGAACGGCCGGGATAAAGTACGTGACCGCCACATCGGCAATCCGCTGGACCGGCGGCTTCGACCCCTGTGCGTCCTCGACCAGCTGGATGATCTGGGCAAGCACCGTCTCCTTCCCGACCTTCTCCGCCCGGACCTTCAGCACGCTGTTCGTGTTCAGCGTCCCGCCCACGACATGGCTCCCGCTTTTTTTCAGCGGGGGGACCGGCTCGCCCGTGATCATCGCTTCGTTGACGTAACTCTCGCCTTCGACAACCACACCGTCAACAGGCACGCTCGCACCGGGTTTCACCACCACGACATCCCCCGGCACAACCTCCTCGACTGCCATCTCGCGTTCGGTTCCGTCGCGGATGACGACCGCAACCTTTGCCCGCAGCCCCGCGAGTTTTTTGATCGCATCGGAGGTCCGGCCCTTTGCCCGCGCCTCCAGGAAACGGCCCAGCATCAGGAACGCGGCGAGCATGATGGCCGTATCGTAGAACATGTACTCGTGCGTGAGGATGATCGAGAACGTCCCCATGACGCTCGCGACAAACGAGACGCCGGTGCCCATCGCGTACATGACATCCATCGAGAGCTTCTTGTTCTTCAGCGAGACCCACGCGGCCCGGAAGATCGGGGCAGCGACAAAGACAAAGACCGGTGTTGCGATGACGAGCATCACGTACGAGAGCGTGTGCATCGGGATGGGGAGCGGGACAAACATCGCGATCATCAGCGGGATGCTCACGGCAAACCCGACCATGAAGCGGACGAACTTGTCGTGCAGGTCGGCGTCGCGGGCTTTCTTCTCCGCCTCCTCGCTCACTTCCCCCGAGACCCCGAGGTACTGGTATCCCGCGTCCTCGATTGCCTTCTTCATGTCGGAGAGGTCCGAAAGCGACGGGTTGTAGGTAACGTACGCTTTTTCCGTGCCAAGGTTCACCGTGGCTGTGGCTACTCCGGGTAGTGCACGGAGCGCGGCCTCAATCGTCTCCACGCAGGTGGCGCACATCATGCCGCCGACTTTGATCGTTACCTCGCTGTTCACTACATCGTAACCGGCGTCCTTCACCGCCTTCTCCAGCGTCGAGAGTGTGACCTTTGCCGGGTCGAATTCGACATGCGCCTTTTCGGTGCCGAGGTTCACCTGGGCTTTTGTCACATCCTTCAACTGCGACAGCGACTCTTCGATATTGACAGCGCACGTGGCGCAGGTCATTCCCGTAATCTTCAGTTCGGCCTTCTTCTTCTCCGGCTCCGGCATGCTTGCCTCCCTGTGTGGTGTCTTTGTTATGGGGATATAATCATTGTGAACAGGGCAGGCGCCCGGTGAATACAATTTCGCGCTGCTCTCCGCTCATTAATAACGCCAGCGGGTGATGGTATCGCGAGGAAAACCTTGGGGAGTCTTTCGCTTCGAGAGCAGATATGCAGCACCGACAAAGGATCAGCGGGAGCGGTACATGCGGGGAGAATGTGAAGAGCATACGTTTGGGAACGACAGCGAGATCGTCCTTGTCCTCTACGACGAAGCCGCGTACCTCAAGGATGACCGCGAGGGGGTCCGCATCCTGTTCACGGGAGTTTCGGACAAGCAGAAGGTCAATGACGAGGTGCGCCGGCTGCTTGAGGAGCACGGGCTAAAAGATCAGCGGCCGGACGAGTTTGAGACCGGAAGCAGGCGCTGATATCCCCGGGGCAGGATTATCTTTTTATCCGGGGCATCCAACATCTGCATCATGGGACTGCGGGATACTATCAGTCGCATCGTCTCTCGTCTATTCGGGAAGAAGGAGTACCCGGTGCACGAAACCTGCGCAGTCTGTGGCGAGCGGGTCTACCTCCCGTTCCACTGCGAGTACTGCGGGAAGTATTACTGCGACAAGCACCGGCTCCCGTTCGATCACGACTGCCGGAATATCGGCCAGTGGAAGAAAAAAGGAAAGTAATGCCGGAGGGATGCGGGGTGCGACATCCCGAATGGAAGCCTTTTGTAGTTTCATTCAAAATGAATGGTTATCAGATTCCGTGATACCATGACAGAAAAGAAGGGACATTTTGATAAGGGCATCTGGGTGGACGAGCCCGTGGCCCCGGCAGAGAAGCCCGCAGATAAGCAGATCGAGGAGCGGCTGACAACCGCAACAAAGAACGTCATCTCCGCAGTTGACGAACTCGCGAAGGCCACCCACGACCTCCTAGTAACCGAGGAGGGTAAGAAGCACATCGAGAAGACCGTGAAGGAGACAACGGACCAGGTCCAGAAATCCTTTGACGAGATCCTGGCAAAGGCCAAGGCCGAGATGGAGAAAGCCAAGGCCGATATCAAAGCCGAAGCGGAAAAAGCAAAACAGAAGAAATAATTCTTATTCTTTTTTTGTCAGCGATTCCTTATAGGCAGCGAGAAGCCCGGCTGCGTACTCGTTCTTCTTTTTCGTGGGCACGTAATTGAACTGCTGCACCCGCACGAGGATCTCCTCTGCGAGCCGGCTGTCGCCGCTGACTTCGAGCTTCTTCACTTCAGAAAAGATCCAGTCAAGGTGGTCGATGCCGGTTGCCTTGCCATCGATGAGGACCTGTTTCGTGGTGATCCTGTCCGGGGGAACACCGCCGCAGATCGTGCAGTAGTACCCGTCCGCGTCATTTCCGCCCATCATCGCCTTCCTTGATCATGACAAGCGACATCTTGAACTTCGTGATGGCCGAGAGGGCGTGGGGGACGCCGGCCGGGAAGATGATCGTCTCCCCGGTCTTCATCTGGTACGTTGTCCCGGCAACCCAGACCTCGCACTCGCCGTCCAGGATCGTGACCACGGCATCGAACGGCGCAGTGTGCTCGGAAAGCCCTTCGTCCTCATCGAACGAGAAGATCGTGATGCTCCCGCACTTCCGGTTGATCACCATCCGGCTTGCGACCGTCCCGTCCGCGTACTCCACGAGGTCCGGCAGCCGGATCACTTTCCCTTTTAAATCCTCGCGTTTCTTGTCCGATTTCCCGGGCTCTTCCTGCTTCCATTCCGCCATAGTTCACTCCCGGATCATGGTCAGCGTCATCTTGAACCGCTTCTTTGCCTGGACCCCGTGCGGCCGGTTGGCCGGCAGGATGATCATCTCGCCGGCCCGGACCGTGAACGGATTTCCTTCGATCGTGACCTCCGCCTCTCCGTCCGTGACTGTGAGGATGGCATCGTACGGTGCCGAGTGCTCGCTGAGGCCTTCACCGGCATCGAACGCAAAGAGCGTGATGGTGCCGGCCTTTTTGAAGACGATCATCCGGCTTGCCACGGTCCCATCCTGGTACTGCAGGAGATCGTTTGTGGCAAGGACTTTGCCGATGAGCTCCTCGCGCTTTTTGTCCGATGAGGTCAGTTCTTCCCGGGGGTCGGTCATGGGTGTTTCCTCATTTGTTTTTGGTAGGAGGGGGTTAAAGGGGTATGGGTTGGGGAATTGTGGGGGGAGATGTGGGCGCTGAAGTGGAAGATTGAGAATATTTCGTGCGGGAAGTGGGACTGTAGTAAGTGCGTGCTGTGAAGCAACCAAAGAAAAAATATTCCCGAAATTGTTGACCTCGATTAAATTTTCTAAAAAAATTCTGGGTTTTTTCAAGAGGGAGAGCTCAGTGAAATTCGAAATCCGGTCTAACTTTAAGTAGACCTTTACTATTCGCCCATTCTAGGGTTGTTTCTATTTCTGAATCTTTCTCCCATTTTTCTCCATCGAAGAAAAATTCATTTATGAAAAATTTTGGATCCAATACATCAATTCCAAGCCCTAACCAGGTATCAGATCTCGCTTGATACTTTTTCAATTCGCAAAATAACGAGAGGTGATTTAGTAAATTCTCTCTTCCGATTTGCGAAAACACAGTGATGCCGATATTTTTCGGTTTAACAATAAAGCTGAAATCATGTCGATTGCCATCTATCTGTGTATTTGAGATGATCCTTTTTAGGCACTGAATAAAATTTGCTCTACTGGGGTGATCTAAATCAAGAAGAAAATTTGAGATTTCAGTAAAATTGTTTGGTCGTAATTCTTCTAACTCATTGATAATTTTCTTGATTTCGTCTTCGATTATTAGTTTTGGGGCATCTTTTCCTAAAAGGTAATGATCGTCGAATTCCGATAAATAATTTGGATCTATTGCGATACTATCAAATTTTTTACCTTCTTTTGTAAAAAAAAAGAAATTTCCCTTTTCCAAATACAAGCCCAAATAGCTCAATTCGTCATATGTCGAAAAATTGTTTTGATCTTGAACCTTCAAACGTCTTTCAATGTAATGAATGAATATTGCGGGGGATTTCAAGTATTTCGAGATTAGATCTAATTCGAAAAGGCTAACCGACCATGGGTAATCAAAAGTGGAGAAAATTCCTAATTTTTCCAAGTGTTTCAAATTACTTGAAAAACTGTAAAGATGCTCCAAAGTAACGTTAATTAAAATAAAAATGGTATTTTTCTTTGCTTGAATTTTTAAGGTCGATCTTTCATTCGGCCTGTGAAATTCTGCGATTGTGTTAGATGATATATAGTTTTTAACCCTTAACGCTTGATCATGTGCATCACAAATTAATCGAGATAAATCGGTTTTAATCCGTTTAATTCCTCCCCTTTTGGCGGAATGCGAAAAATTCCCTGATTTCGATTCGATAATGATAATATTATTACAATATGGGATGATGTGATCTACTTCAAACATTTTACCGTTCTCTTCGAAAAACAAGTTATTATTAATATCATCTTCAGGAAAAATTCTTGCCAGACACTCCTTAACTTTATCTTCTGTGAAATTTGATTTATTTTCTTTATACCTCTGCCAAACTTTTGAGTTAGCAATTTTTTCATTTGTCAAAAAATTTTCAAAAATTGAAGGTAGGTTTTGGATCAAATACAATGGAATGAATGGGTAATATTTTTCATTTTTATAAATTAGGGGCTTGTAAAAAATTGTGTTATTATCTAATGGCGAGTCGAATTTCGGATTTCCTTCACCAAAGTGACAAGCAAATGCCGATAAATATTTTTTAAATGCTTCAATATTTTCAATGTGGTAATGATCGCAGAATACCTCAGGCACAATTTCTAATAATTCTCGAACCTCTGAATAAAAAATTTTGAACTTTTCCTCTTCAGGCACTTCTGCCTCAAAAACAGTTTTTTTTCTTTCGTTTAAATTTCTAACATAGTTATCTTCAATAAATCTCCCGAAAGTAATTGCATCCTTCACAGTGAATCCATATTCGGTTTTAAAAAAGTCATCAAGACCTTCGAAACTTTTCTCTAATAATTCCAATATTTGGAATGGATATCTTTCAGGATTTATCTGCCCAATTAATCCGTGGATTCGAGCAGAATATACTATCTCTTCATAACTTTCAGGAGTGTTTGTTTTCGGACGTAAAGCTAGTCCGAAATTATTAAAGAAAGATTCTAATAAATTCAATATTTCTTCAATATCTTGAAAAGAGGGTTCATTTTCAGATATTTCTCTGCTCTTGAGCGATAATCCAATAATGAACGGCATACAAGCTGTATCAGAAAGGGTTCCATAATATTCAGAAAATGATGTCCCTTCCGATCGGAATTGTGTTAAAATAGAGATTCTTGATAAAATTTCCAGTTTGTTAGACGAATTTAATTTTTCCTCCAACTTTATCAGAGACTCGTGACACTCTTTTTGAGCATTAGTTATCATTTTTTCAAAATCGAAGTCAAGAGCATTATCAATGTTATTCATAATCTCCTGCATTCATCGTAAATTCGGGTATATCCCAGATTATTTCCTGAGAATAAAAATTGTCGAGTTTAAGGAAATTAATCCTTCATTATTTCAATATGAGTAAGTGCCACCCGGGAACCCAAATTTGAAACTTCTATCTTCTCATGTCTCAACTCTGATGAGTCTCGACATTGCGCAACTCACTTACCTGTACGAAAATTTGCGTACAGTCCCTTGCCCAGCGAGGGGGCGATGAGCCCCCCGAGCGACTCCCCGCATCAGCGGGGAGGGGGAGGTATCACATCAAATTAAACTGGATAAAGCAAAGATCTAAAAATTTTTTCATTAATTGTCAATCCACGTATCCAGCGAGACCTTAGGCTTCTTCAGGAGAACATACCGCACCGGCTTCACCAATTTTTGAACATCCCCATTCTCAACAGCCAATGAAAGCCATGCCCGCATCTGTTTCAACTCAACATTGAAGCATTCGGCAAGTTCCTTATCGGTCTTGGGCGTCGCGAGTTCTTTTTCGATACAGGGCCAAACGACAGGGAAGAGATCGTTGGGTTTTTGTTTGCTGTTTGTCTCCGGGGAAATTTTCTGCGTTTTGTTGGGAATCTCAATGGACCCCTCTACAATTTCATTCGTATCCGGAGTTTCATCCGAAGTCGAATACGTGCTCGCGAGGTCGCACACAATGCAGGGTTTGCCCGCCATGGCCTGTGAGTTTTTAAGCACTGTCAGGAATGTATCGGGATCCGAAAAGGAATCCGGCCGGATGGCGGTCGCCCCCCGTTCGATCAACCGGTAGTTTCCCTCGGGGACATCCACATCCTCCCTCACGAACAACGGCACCCACTTGTTTTTCAGGTTCTCCGTGGCACCGGCCCAGGTCCCGCCTTCATTATAAGAGGAGGCTATCACAAGGGTCCAGTCGCTCAGGCAGTACACGAATTTGTTCCGGGCCATCGCGTTCCCGACACTGAACGGGGTCTTTGGATCGTTCGAGGTCACAAGCACTAACCGCTGGTCCCGGAGAGCCTGGCGGTATTTACCGTTTACCGACATTTTCAGGAGGCTGTCCGCGATAAACCCGATGACCTGTCCCCCCTCATCAAGCACCGTCTGCATCGCTTCGGAGTCAACACCACGGGCACCTCCAGAGATCAGCGGGATCCGGTTCTGGACGCAGAGACGACCAATTTGGTGCGTGGCAAGTTTTGCCCGTTCGCTGATATCCCGCGACCCGACAACCGCAAGGCCGCCTTTCGATAACAGCTGGGGATTCCCGACACCAAATAATAACGGCGGAGCTTTGTTTGAAAGACGTTCAGTCAATCGTCGGGGATAATGTTCATCGGTTGGAGAAAGGATCCAGATCCCCTTATTGTTCCAGTCTTCGACCGCAAGGGCAAGTGCCCCGCCCCGGTTTAGTAATTCCGGTAATCGCTTTGCATCGAGCCGGGAAAATTTACTGTAGTGACCGACAACGTCTGAATTAAAAAGGTCTGGCAGGGTCTTCGATTCGTTTCTCAGCCACTGGCATAATGAAAAAAATTCGGTGGCATTAAGTGGGGATACTGAAGGTTCATTCAGTCCGAATCTTCCGCACAGCAGGAGTGCCACCTGCGTATCCGGTGTTATCGAATCCGGTATCATAGGACATCCTTGCCTTGCGTATCCGTCAGAGCACAGGGATAGACCGGGCCGCTTCCGGCAGATTGCAGCATGGCCGAAAGAATCGTAAATGTCCACCGGGAATCGACCATATCGTCAATTAAAAGGACCGGGCCTTCCATGATAGAGTCCCGATCGATCTCAAAGGCGCCGTCAAGATTGGATACCTGCATAAAGCTGTTCTTCATCATCTTCTGGGGGTCGGTTTCTTTGATTTTCCGGATACAGTCCACGAAAGGGATTTTGAGCGTCCCGGCGAGTGCCATCGCGAAATTTTTTACGAGAGTCTTTTTCCTGAGTGACGGGACACAGGTCATCCATGTCGGCATGGGAGCGGGTTTCCACTGGTTAACAATCAGATCACGCATTGCATCTACAAGTTTATTATCGAAATGATTTGCGTGTTTTCCGGCTTTGACAACTTCTCCCCAGCCCCCGTCACCCCATGAAGAGAGTGCCCGCCCGGGGTTTGCCTGTAATTCCTCCGGAATCCGCCCCTGCCAGTTCTCTCCGGAAAAAGATATTCCGGGTGGCCACTTGAGACGCGGGGAGATGACGTGCTGGTTTGTGTAGAGAAACTGTCGTGCCTTTGCGATCAGTTCTTCCGGAGGATCTTCCGGAAATAACGGATGCCCGATACAAACGGAACATCTCCCGCAGGAGGTTGCGTCATCGTCTTCCAGCTCGCGCTGGAGGAACATCATCAGGCATGAACGGCTTTTCAGGTAATCATTGATCTTCCGCCACTCATCATGACGAAGGGAAGTCAACCGTTTGATTTTTGCTGTGTCGATCGCGTACGCCGTTGAAGTTGCATAATATCGGTGCCCCTCTTTGACAATTGGGGATGGTGTATCGACAGAAATCAGGTTGATAACCTTTTCAATCTGGGATCTCGAAAGATTTGTCCGCGACTCAATCATGGGAACTGACAATCCGTCATCAGATTTCTCCAGTTCCTCAAGGATCGTAACGACCTGCTCTTCCTTGGGAAATGCGGTCTGGATAAAATATTCGACAATATCCTGATCTTCTTCACCAGCAAATAAAATCCCGTATGCCACGGAGAGGGATCGACCGGCACGGCCTACCTGCTGGTAGTAGTGAACGATGGACATCGGACGCTGGTAATGGATAACAAACCCGAGATCCGGCTTGTCGAAACCCATACCCAGAGCGCTGGTTGCTACGAGGACTTTGATCTTATTGTCAAGGAGATCCTGCTCCATCTCTTCGCGGGAAGAAGACTCAGATTCACCCGAATATGCCCGGGCGTCGATTCCCTGAGATTGCAGCCACTGGGCAACACGATCGGAATCTTTTACTGTCATTGTGTAAATGATCCCGCTGCCGGGCATCTTCGGGACATATTCTGCCAGCCACGCCAACCGTTCGGCCCGTTGGGGTAAGACAATATTCTGCAGGCTGAGTGACGCCCGGACAAGCGGTCCCCTGAACAGGCCTAATTTGTTTCCCATCTGCGAGCGAATATCGGTGATAACCCGGTTATTCGCTGTTGCGGTTGTTGCTAGGAGTGGGATATTTTCCGGAAGAACCTGGAGAATCCGCAGGATCCGCTGGTAATCCGGACGAAAATCATGCCCCCAATCACTGATGCAATGCGCCTCATCGATGACAAAAAGGCCCACGGTATTGGCAATGGGAATTAATTTTTCCCGGAACCCTTCATTTCCCAAACGTTCCGGAGAGATGATGAGGAGATCGATTTGCCCTTTTTCAAGATCTGAAAAAGTCTGATTCCACTCATTGCGATTGCTTGAATTAATTGTTCTCGCGGAGAGTCCTATTCGCTCGGCCGCGGCGATCTGGTTTCGCATCAAAGCGAGTAAGGGAGATATGAGGATTGTCGGGCCGGTGCCCCGATCACGTAGTAGTTTTGTTGCGATAAAATAAACGATACTTTTCCCCCATCCGGTTCGCTGAACCACGAGAAGATGTGCATTCTCGTTCACAAGCTGTTCAATAACTTCCCACTGTCCGGCCCGGAATTCTGCATGGGGATCCTGTAATGCTGTTCTGAGAAGATCGAGAGATTTTTGGTATAAAGAATCACTCATGTCAGTTTCTCCGGCACAGGATTCCGGCTGTTCAACACCCTAAGATCGATTGAGGGGATCCCATTGATGATGTGGGCAAAGACCGGATATCAAGATAAATTATATTTTATGATTTCTTTAATCGCAACTTATATTATGTGGTGTGCACCGGGAAAGTGTTACAAAATGCGGTCGCTGTCCTTCACTTGCATGCTGAATTTTTTTACAGGAAAATTTTCTCTGTCCGGAAAAATTTTCCCACAATATATTCAAAACAGTTTCCCGGAATATTTAACGATTTCAAGATAATAACCCTGAAAAAAATTTAATGGTTCTGCTGCAAAAAATCCATATCCCCAGTGAGATTTCGGCGTCATCCCAAACCCGTCGAATTGGACGGGATTAAAAAAATAATCCCCCCGCGGAATTTTCCGGTTCCCTTTTGTCACATGCAATACTACCGGAATAAAAAATTCGTAAATCGAAAAATTTTTCTCGCGTTTCAAATTTTTTTATTTTCAAAAAAATTTCCGGAAAAAATTTCTAAAATTTTTTTCATCGCACAAAAAATTTTAAAAATTTTTCCGGCTCGCCATCATGAAAATAATTCCCAAACTTCACCACAATATTACGGCAGGGCACCCATTGAAACCCCCTCCCTCACACCCCATTTTCCAGTACCAGACCAACGCCAATCCGGCCTCTATATGGGCTCCGATGTACGACTTTTCCCGAACGGAGCCCTATGCAGCCCCGGATCGGGATCCACCAACCCTCTGTTTGATGCGATCCACCTGGAGGTTTTCTGCATGTTGAGAGTCATCAGACTCGAAACAGGAGAAGAACCTGAAAGGTTCTTCGACTTGTAGGGGGTCCGGTCGATCTCTCCGTCGAAAGCCCGTTTCGCCGACGGAGATCCCCCGGCCCCCGGATCTCTCGATCTACCCGCCAGAACACCCTTCCCATAGCCTGATCGGAAGCGACTTTCGCGATCTATTAGGGTTCTATTAGCGCAATTTAGGCCTACCGTCGTAAAACCCTCAAGATTGGAGCCTAAAATGAGCGTTTCCGGAAGTTTATGTCAGGTAACTCGGGTGAATAGGTCAATTTCGCAGTTCCCGTAAAATATTGGCAGAAACAAAGGAGGTCAAAATGACCTCTGATTGGCCTGAAGCGCCCGATTTAAAAAAAAGGAGTCTTTCAAAAAGAGGGACATCCCCGGGGGGTTCAATTTCCGTCGGAGACTGACCATCCCTCATGGAGATGTCCAAAACGAAATTTCCCCTACTCTCTCCTCACCTTCTGGATCTCCTTACCGAGTTTCGCGATTCCTTTCCAGCGTTTTCGTTCGGTACGGACAAGTCCGATCTCCGCTTTGTCCTGCTCGAATGCAAGCTCGCGGCTGAGCCGGTGGAAATTCTCGAGACGGGCCGCGGAAAGATTCCCGGCCTTCACGGCCTCCTGCACGGCACAGCCCGGTTCCTGTTCGTGACGGCAGTCCGAAAACCGGCAGCCCTCTGCAAGCTCGCGGATGTCCGGGAACGTGTCGTTCATGCCGGTCGAAGCGGTCCCGATGCCCACTTCGCGGATCCCGGGATTATCGATCATGAGCGCACCGCTATTCAGGATGAAAAGCTGGCGCACGGTCGTGGTATGCCGGCCTTTCCCGTCATCCTCGCGGATGCCCGATGTTTTCTGCATCTCGTTGCCGAGGAGCCGGTTGATCAGGGTGGACTTCCCGACACCCGATGAACCGATAAGCACGATTGTCTGGCCGGGCCCGAGGTACGGGTCGAGCAAACCGATTCCCTCGCCGCTCATGGCACTCACGGGAATGACTGGAATGCCGGACGAGACCGGCATAATTTTTCCGGTAAGCGAAGCGGGGTCCTCAGCAAGATCGGATTTGTTGATGACGATCACCGGCCGGGCCCCGGATGCATGGACAATCGCGAGATACCGTTCGATCCGGCGGGCGTTCAATTCAGGGCCGGCTGCGGTCACGATAAAGACTGTGTCAATGTTTGCCGCAATGACCTGGTCCGTTCCCTCCCGCCCGGCGGCTCCCCGCGTGAACACGGTCTTCTGCGGCAGGATTGCAACGATCGTGGTGGACCCGGCCTCCGGCTGGTGAAGCAGGACAACAAAATCCCCCACGGCCGGAAAACGCCCGAGTTTTTTTAAGGCTCCGGAGATCCCGGCTATGACCGGCCCGCTTCCGGTAAAAACTTCCCAGACGGTCTTCTGCCGGCACGCAACGCGCCCCGGGATGTATGGTCCTGAAAATTTTCTGAATGCTTCCTTGTGTTCTTCTGTCCAGCCAAGCTGTTCCAGGGTATAAGGATGCGGTTCCCCGCATCCGGAATTGGATGGGTTCATAAAAAAACCTGAACGTTTGTGATGAAAGGTGATCTTTTGCCGACCAAGTGCTTTGTGGTCACTCTCTCCGGATGCTCATCAGGGTTTATGATGAGGCACATCCCGTCTACCCGGGTGTATGATCTCCAAGAATAATCTCAATCCTGCTGATGAGATTCTCTGCGTGGCGGATCGCGGACTCGGCTTCCGTCTCTGATATTGTTCCGGCCTGATCGTAGACCGAATTATGTCGCTTGCGCCGCATCCGGTCGAAGATGATCGCATCGCTCTTGTCCAGGAAGTGCTCTGCAAATTTTACTACGGAGATGTGCTGGTTCGCACCCTCCGGCCGGTACCCCTTCGAGAACATCAGCGCCCGCCCTGCCTGTAAGGTCGCGTTGTATGCAATGGTGAATGCCCAGTCCCGGTCCGATGGGAAAATTGTGCGGGCTGTTGCGAGATCTCTTTTCGCATGGATCATCGCATCGTCCACTTTTTTCCGGTCGTATGGGAGTTTCCGGATCAGACCTTCGCGTTCGAGATCGTCAATCATCGCAGGTTCCGCACATCAGGATCTTCTCTTCCTGCATTACATTCTTTACGAATGGATCGCTCTCCCGCTTTCGTTTCCGGAACTCCGACTGTGTCATGAGCGTGTAGTTGATCTCCCGACCGGTGGTTTGCTCGCAGGAATGGATGACCGGGATCAGGTGGTCCTCATCAACATTCCCTACAATAAAGAGATCGATATCGCTTGCCGGTTTCGCGCTTCCCTTTGCAAACGATCCATAGATGAACATGCATTCTATGGGCTCTTTTGCAAGTGCGGTACGGATGATGCCAGCCGCCCCTTCGGTCTTCAGCAGGATCTTCTGGAGATCCGCGTACAGAAAATGATCGGTTCGGACGGTGAAATACTGCATGTTTCCTTTCTTTTGCCCGGTGATGAGGCCAAAGGATTCGAGATTTGCGAGTTCCCGGCGCACGGCATTCATATTTTCACCGGTCTTCCTGACAATCTCGCGGATAAAGAACTCGTTCCCCGGGTTGAGCAGGAAGAGCGCAAGGAGTTTTACCCGGGTCTGCGAGGAGATGAGCGCTTCCAGCATGAATACATAATGTATTCAATTGAATAAAAAATGTATTCATTTAGGAGATTGCCAGCCCCTTTCGATCCGGAAGACCGGGTTACCCCATCACCGCCAGCCATCCCCAGTATACCATCACCTGCAGGATCGTGAGCGGAACCCCGACCTTCATGAACTCGAAGAACGTGATGGTTTCGCCCTGCTTCTCCGCATTCTGGATGATGATCACGTTGCTTGCTGCGCCTAGGATCGTGAGATTGCCGGCAATCGTGCTCCCCGCTACAAGCGCCATCAGTTGTGCTGTGCCGGCTCCGGCCTCTGTCACAAGCGGCTGGAAGAGCGCAACGAACGGGACATTGGAGATGAACTGGCTGAAGACAATGCTTGTCCCGAGCAGGGCCGGGACGGACACGAGCATCCCGCCGCTGACAAGGGACTGGAAAAATCCGGTCTGCCAGACACTCTCCATGAGGACGAACATCGCGGCAAAGAAGACGAGCGTGCACCAGTCGATCGATTTGACTATCTCAACGCGGCGGTGTGAGAAGAGTATGACGGGAAGAGCAGCGCCGATCGCGATCAGCGGCAGGGTCACGAGCATCGAGCCGGTGATGAGCGACGCGATGATGTTTGTGGCCGCGAGCAGCAGGATGATGGCGAGGGAGATTTTTGAGAGAAGCATTAACCGGTCATCGCAGGCCGGGACCGGCAGCTCGGTGAAGTTATTGCGGGTGTATTCATCGCGGTAGAACCATCGCAGCACGCCCCACGAAATGACAAGGCAGAGAAGCGTCGGGATGCCGAGCCAGACTATGAACGTAAGGAACGGGGATGCCATGCCGGCGTTCAGCGCAACGAGCAGGTTTTGCGGGTTACCTATCGGGCTCATCACGCTGCCGGTGGTGATCGCGATGGCAAGTGCAAGGAGCAAAAGTTTCGGAGAAATTTTCCGGCTCGCGGCAAGCCCGAGCACGAGCGGCGTGCCGATCACCGCGAGTGTATCGTTCATCAACAGTGCCGAGAGGATTCCCATACCAAAGAGGATGAAGAGGACAACCTGGTCCGGATTCTGTGCCCTCGCAAAGAACCGGTGGGCGATGCAGGAGAGGTATCCGCTCGCTACCATCGCCTCGCCTACCACGAACATGCCAAAGAGGAAGAGCATCACGCTGGGATCAATGGCGAAGAGTGCATCGGCTGGGGAGATCTGGCCGGTGGCGAGAACCGCAACGGCGCCACCGAGCATGATCTGCCAGATCTTGAGATTGAACCGGCCGACCTGCCGGACTGCGATGAGCAGGAAGACGACCGCGAGGATGAGGATGGGGAGGTAGGAGGACATTGAGGATTCCTGCTGGTTGAGAAGAGTTGGGGTGCGGGGGAATAATTATTGTGCGGATTGGTGGGGCCAGTGTTTTTGGGAAATTGTGTGTATCAAGTGCGTATGAACAGGTTGGTCGTCAAATATTCGATAGTATTGCGAGCCATCCCACCCCCTGATGGGGGTCGCTCGGGGGGCTCGTCGCCCCCTCGCTGGGCAGGTCGGTTTATCCAGAGATGAACCGTATTGAGGCCGCCGCGGGGCGCCCATCGGGGCGGCGGCACCAATCATGATTGGGGGTATGGGGGCATCAGCCCCCATCATTTAACTAAAAAAACAGTGAAAAAATTTCCCTCGGTTAATGTTCCACCTTCCAGTGCAGCAATATCCCGTCCTCGATCTTCCGGGCCTCAAGCAGCACAAGCCGGCAGAACTCCGACTCCTTCACAAACCCCGGCCCGTCCGCAAGCGTGGGCGCATCTTTCCCGCCGATGATGATGTTGCCGACAAACGTGTAGATCTCGTCCACGAGCCCGGCCGTTATGAGGCCTGCAATAAGCGTGCCCCCTCCTTCGACCATGACCCGCCGGATCCCCGTCCGGCCCAGTTCGTCCATCATCTGCACAAGGTCAACTCGCTCGTCTCCCGCAACGATCACGGTTGCGAACTTTTCAAGCTCGCGGACTTTTGCCGGGTCGGCCTGTTTCGAAACCGCAATGATGCGTTTGCCTTCTTCCTTGTGGAGGATCTTTGCATCCGGGGGTGTGCGGGCATGACTGTCTACCACGATGCGGACCGGGTGCAGGCTTGTGCCCCGGGCGAGCCGGTTGTTCCGGCACTCCTCGGATTTCACGGTCAGGGACGGGTTGTCTGCAAGCACGGTGCCAATGCCGACCATCACCGCGTCGCTGCCGGCCTTGAGCCGGTCAACCCGGTTGAAGTCCTGCGAACCGGAGATCTTCACCTGCCGGCGCTCGCGGGTGGAGAGCTTGCCGTCGGCGCTCATGGCAGTGTTGACGATCACATAGGGGCGCATAGTCCATCGATGGTTGCCCGGCCAGTTATATCAAACCACTGATCCCGTTACGGACGCCGGACACTGCCCGGCTTTCGTGCGGGTGGGGGTGCGGGTATGGATGATACTCAAGGCAAGACCGGTGAGCCGTTGCAGGGGAGTAACCTCTCCCCGGATATATGGTGTTATGGTCCTGCCTGCAATCTTCAAATAACAAGAGAACCAAAATGGCATCAGGCATGAAGGAGACAGAGGTCCGGATCGGACCGCACTGCATACAGAAGACCGATCTCATCCGGCTGGTCATCATCGTCTCCCTCACGATCCTGTGCATTGCTACATCCGTAGTCTCCTTCTCGTCCGGTACTCTTGGCATCATCTCCTCCCAGCTTTTCTTCATCCCGATCATCTATGCGGCATATGTATCCCCCAGGAAGGGCCTGTATGTCGCGGCAGCCTGCAGCCTCGCGTACCAGACCGTCGGATATCTCTACAGTTTTCCGAGCCCCGTGGCCCTCGTCAGCATCACTGCCGAAGCGATCCTCTTTATCGTCATTGCCGTGATCATCGCGTATTTCATCGACCGGATCCATGCAGGGGAGCTCAAGTACCGCACGGTATTCGAGAACTCCCAGCTCGGGATCATCCTCTTTGACGCTGCTGACTTCTCGATAAAGCAGAGCAATGAGAAGTTTGCCGCGATGCTGAATTTCACCGTCCATGAGGTTATGACAAAGTCCCTGCTCGACATTTTCCTCTCGCCCCGCGAGAAAAGCCGGTTCCTTGAGCGGATTGGAAAGGAGAAGACGACCGCTGATTTCGAGACACGCTTTGCCGCAAAGGACGGCTCATCCTGCTGGGTCAACCTCTCGTGGGGCCAGATCGCCGACGGAACGGTCAGCTGCTCGGTCATCAACATCAATGCACGGAAGCTTGCCGAGAAGCTTAACAACGACAACATGATGAAGTACCGGCAGCTAACGGAAGGCTCCCCGACAAGTATCCTCATTGTCCAGAACGGGTACATCCGGTTTGCCAATCCCTCCTTTGTCGCGTTCGTGGAATATTCTCTTGCAGAGATCAATGGAAAGAGCCTTGCCGCCTTCATCGAGCCCGGCGATCTCGATGCATTCAATGAATTTTCCGCAAAGTGGGTACAGAAATTCCCGACAAAGCATGCAAAGGAGTTCCATTTCCTGACAAAGAACGGTGAGATCCGGGTAGGATCGCTCTTCACGAACCAGGTCATGCACATGGGCACCCCGGCCACCCTCATCAACATTGTCGATATTTCCGAGAAACAGCGTCTCGAAGACCAGATCCACAAGGACAACGAGCGGCGCCGGGGAGTCATCGTGACGGTTGCCCACGAGCTCCGGACACCGCTCCAGCCGATCCTCGGGTACCTCAACCTTCTGCTCTCCGATGCGGACGGGTTCGGGATCAAGGAAGACACAAAGAAGATCCTCGAGCGCTGCCTGGCAAGCGTTGACCGCGAGCGGCAGATCATCAACCAGATGCTCGACCTTTCCGTTCTTGAGAGCGGGAAGCTCCAGCTGACCTGTTCGACGTTTCCCCTTGCCCCGCTGGTCAGGAAAGTCCTCGATACCGGGGGATATGTGACCAAGGCCGAGCTCACGGTTGATATCGAGGACTCCATCCAGGTCACGGGGGACAAGGACCGGCTCTTCTCGGTCCTTGACTCGCTCCTCTCCAATGCGGTCAATTATTCCAAGTCCCCGCGGAAGATCGGGATCTTCTACCGTTCACCGGTCGGGGACCGGCAGCACCATATCTCGATCCGGGACAATGGCGTCGGCATCCCGCAGGACCAGTTCAGCTCGATCTTCGAACCGTTCCAGCTGGCCGATGGCACGGTTCTCTCGCGGAAGTACGAGCGCCTTGGGCTGTCACTCTCGATTGCAAAGAATATCGTGCAGATGCATGGCGGGAGCATCTCGGTGGAGAGCGTTGTGAATGCCGGCAGCACGTTCACCATTCACCTGCCCAGGGAGGAAGTGCACCATGACGCGTAAGATTATGCTTGTTGAGGACGACCAGCCCATTCTCGATATGATGGATATCCTGCTACGCAGGATCGGCTACGAACCGGTGCTCGTGCCGGATGTGCTGGATGCGCTGGAACGCGTGAAGAGCGACCCGCCGGCCCTCATCCTGCTCGACATCATGATGACGCCGATGAACGGCTGGGAATTTTTAGAAAAACTCCGGACCGAGTACAATATCCGCGATCTGCCCGTGATCCTCTTCACCGCGTCCCCCTCGGTGGAAGAGCGAATCGCCCTGATGAAGGACCCCTATCTCGGGGTGCTCCAGAAACCGGTCTCCATTCCGGAACTGAAAGCGGGACTCGAGAAGTTCCTAAAGAAACCGGAATGATTCTTCCCGCCGGCTCTGGCGGGATGTGTATTGCCGGTGAAAAAACGCTGCTATTCTGGTGTATTTTCGGGTGAATGCCCTGTCCCGGTGTCCATTGCTTTTTTGATCTCTTTCGAGACTGCATGGCCCGCCCGGTTGATCTCCGTGGAAAGATCATGGATCTGGGTTTCCAGGTCCAGTTTATGGTGTTCCCTCTTGATTTTCTTCATCTCGTTGTCAAGTTCTTCGGACAGCTCCATGGGGATCGCCAGTTCTGTTCTCAAATTTCTCGTACGGGGCATAAAAATGATTCTTTTTTCCGCCCGTCCCCGAACAACCTTTTTATGCTTGCCGCAGGTTCCCGGCCGCCCTCTCCCCTGTCTTACAACACCGGGGGCTCGCTCCGCCGGAAGAGGGGGCGGATCTCCGCTGCCACCTGGTCCGTGCAGAAGACTAAAAGGGCATCGCCGCGAGCGAGGACTTCTGTGTCATCGGCGACCGTCATCATGGTGTTGTTCCGCCGGAGGCCGTAATCTGCGACACCGTACCGCTCCTTAAGATCCAGGTCGCGGATCTCCCTGCCCTCCGCGGAGCACCCGGGTTCAACGGTGAACACGTGGATACGCAGGGAGAGGAGGACGGTGTCCATCCCCGTGGAAGGCGGTGCTGCATCCCCGTTCTTGATGAATTTGGCATAGCCCCAGTTCTGGATCTTGCTGACAATCTTTGCGATCTCGGTGTCCGGCAGCCGGTATTTCTTTAAGGCCCTTGTGAAGATCTCGCGGGCGGCCTCGAACTCTTCCGAGATGACCTCGTCGGCGCCAAGGTCCAGCAGGTACTGGGCATGCCGGACATGCTCGGTGCGGGCAATGATGTAAATATCCGGCGACATGCGGCGCGCCCGGTGGACGATCCGGGGAACCGCCTCCTGGTCGGAAACCGCGACCACGAGCGTCCGTGCATCGTGGATCCCGGCATGTTCCAGCACCTCCTCCTGGGCAGCGTCGCCGAAGATGAAGTACGGCTTCCGCGCCGCTCTCTCCCGTTTGATGATCTCCGGCTTCATCTCGATGACCATGTAAGGGATACCGGTAATCTCCGCGGCCCGGGCCACGCTCTTTCCTGTGATGCCGTAGCCCGCGATAACCATGTGGTCTTTTAAGGTTGACGGGACGGGTTCGTTCTCCTGAACAAACGGTGCCTCAATCTTCGCCCGGTAGGGGGCGACCCGATACCAGAAGTCGGTGAACCGGGGCGCAGCACTCATCATGAACGGCGTCAGCGCCATGGTGAGGATGGCTGAGGCAAGGAAGAGCTGGTAGACCTTGTCCGGGATGAACCCGGACGAGAGGCCGGTCTGGGCCAGAACGAACGAGAACTCCCCGACCTGGCAGAGGGCAAACCCGGTGAAGATGCAGATCCGGGCAGGCATGCCGAGCGCTGCTGCGGCAAACGCCCCGGTCAGGATCTTGATGCCGATGATGAGCGTGACGATGACAAAGATGAGGAGGACAAAGGACGTATCGGAGAGGATCGCGCCCGTGTTGAGGAGCATGCCGATCGAGAGGAAGAAGATGCTGGCAAAGACATCGCGGAAGGGGATGATGTGGCTGAGCGCGTCGATATTGTAATCGGACTCGCCGATGATAAGGCCGGCAACGAATGCCCCGAGCGTGTAGGAGAGGCCGGCCTGGTTCGTGAGCCAGGCAACGATGATGCAGATGGCGGCAATGGTGATGAAGAAGAGTTCGCGGCTCCGCTGGGAGGCGACCCGGAAGAGGAGGCCGGGGATGACCCAGCGGGCGAGGATGACGACCATGACCAGGATGACGACGACCTTGACAATCTCCAGGGGAAGGTCGGTTAAGTCCATGCCCCCGCTTCCCATGAAGACCGGCAGGATGAGCATCATCGGGATGATGGCAAGGTCCTGGAAGAGCAGGATCCCAAAGAGTGTCCGCCCCTGTAATGTATCCACCTCGCGGCGCTCCTGGAGGATCTTCATTACGATGGCCGTGCTGGAGAGCGAGATGATGAACCCGAAGACAAGCGCGGAGGTGAAGGGGACGTGGAGGGCATGCGTGACAAGAGTGACAGCGACAATGGTTGTCGTGATTTGCAGGAGCCCGCCGATGACAACCGTCCGCCAGGACTTTAAGAGTTTCTCGAACGAGAACTCAAGGCCGATCGTGAAGAGCAGGAGGATGATGCCGATCTCGCCGACAGTCTCGACCGCTGCCTGGTCGGAGATGATCCGGAAACCGTACGGGCCGGCGAGCATGCCGATGATGAGGAACCCCACGATGCTCGGGAGCCGGAACATCTGGCCCACGTAGAGCAGGAGGATGGCGATGATCCCGATACTGACAAGGCCGAGCATGAACTCCATTACGCAGTCCTCCCCGTTTCAGGTATGTCGGAAGAATCGTTTGTCGGGAATAGTATGTGAAATGGTAGGATGTCTGAGCTCATGGCGATCGTGGGGATGCTCCTCTGCACAGGGCGTATGCTCCTTGTGCAAGAGTCGGGAAAAGAATAGTGCCCCAGGCCTGATTTGAACAGGCGACAACCAGATCTTCAGTCTGGCGCTCTCCCGGGCTGAGCTACTAGGGCAGGGATACAAATGTTGTTCCTGTTGACTAATAAATGATCTGTTCCCCGTTGCTTTGAGACCCATGCCCCGGGCGTTCATTTTTATATGCCCAAAGGAGAGTAATAACCAATGGCGTCGCCGAACAACAGTGAAGATTCCGGCCTTGCAAACGCGATCAGGAGCCGCGCAGGACATGTCGTCCACCTTACGCACAATGATCTTGACGCAGTGGGTGCTGACGCGGTGCACCGCATGAAGTTCGGGAATGACGGTGTCTTTACCATCTGGAGTTCCGTGGGGAAGTTCGCCCCGCTCTTCTCGCTGGTCGCATCCTGTGACGGAAAGGGCGACCTCCTCTCCATCTCTGATCTCGGGTTCCACCCGGATGCGGAGTTTATCGCGGCAAAGGCGAAGAAGAACGGCTGGGTCGTGGAGTGGCGCGACCACCACCGCTGGAGAGAGGAGGAGATCGAGAAGATCGGGCGTGCGGTCTCCCTCCTCCGGGTCGATACGTCGACCTGCGGCACGGGGATCGTTGCCCGCGACCTCATGCCCGGTGATCCGGTAGCAACCGAAGTTGCCCGCGTTGTCTGCGATTACGATCTCTGGAAGCATGCCGATCCCCGCTCGGCCGTGCTCGGCCAGGTGCTCCAGCGCAAGAAGAACCGGGACCATGTCCGCGACTGCCTTGTTACGGGGGTCTTCACAGACGAGCTGATCGAGCGCGAGTACGCGGATATCAAAAACGAGATGGAGTCGATGATGAGGCACAGCCTCCGGCAGGCAACGTTCACCGGGACGAAATACCGGATCGCCTTTGCGCCGCTGTACGGGTACCCGAGCGAGACCGCCCATTTCATCCGCGACGAGAAGAAGACCGAGATCGAGGTAATCATCGGAAAGGACGGCAAGTTCTCGATCCGGTCGGTGCCACCCATCAGCCACCTCATTGCCCGCGAGTTCGGGGGCGGCGGGCACCCGAACGCTGCCGGCGGTTCGTTCCATTTCACGGTCGTGGAGCGCTTCACGTGGTGGCTCTTCAAAAAGAGCCGGCACTTCGACGAGCTGGTAAAGGTGGCCGAGAAGTACTGACCTTCCCGTTTTCCCCCCCGCTTTTTTCCACAAGCCCAAGCCTTATATCCGTTGAAAAAAATGATGAGAAAGGAATTACCATGCGAAAAATTCTTTTCAGTCTGATCCTGGTGATGATCTGGCTCTGTGTTTCTCCTGCCATGGCATCGGCGCCAATCGGGGGAACCGGCTGGCTCACAGTGAACTGCAATGTCGACGGGGCCTCGGTGTACGTCGATGGCTCGTACAAAGGTGTGATCTCCGGAGGTTCGCTCGATATCGAGAACGGGGCCTATGGCAGCACATATATCGTTTCGAAAGATGGGTATTACGAGTTTACGGGGGACATCAACTATGTTCCCGGCGGGGAGGCAAACCTTGAGATCACCGTAACCCTCACCCCGAAACCCGCCGGCAGCGGCAAGGGATGGTTTACGGTCTACTGCAATGTTGAGGGTGCCACGGTTGCATTCAATGGCGTGACGAAGGGCACAATCGAAGGGGGCTCCTTCACGCAGGAGGTCTCCACCACCAGTACGCCCTACACGTCATATACCGTAAGCAAGAGCGGGTACGTGACCCACTCGGGCAGCATCTCAGAGATGCCGGCTGATGGCCAGACCGTCAGCCTGTATGCCACGCTCAACCCCGTGCCGACTCCCACACCCACGCTCATCGGCGGTGACACCGGGTACTACCAGGTGACCTGCAATGTCAATGGTGCTTCCGTGTACTTCGATTCATCGTACCAGGGACAGATCTCCGGCAATTCGCTGACTGTGCCGGTCTACCTGACAGGAACACCGTACAAGACGTACCGGGTGGAGAAGAGCGGGTACGTGACCGCGAGCGGGAGCATGCCCGCCCTTCCGGCAAAGGACCGGACTACAATGCTCCATGTAACGCTCGTCCCGGTAACCACGCAGACTGCCACACCTGTCCCCACAACCGATGCCCCGCTCGGGAGCGAACACGGGTGGATCGCTGTCCATACCAATGTTGACGGGGCAACCGTCACGCTCGCGGGCTATGACATGGGCACAACAAAGAATGGCGTGCTGAAGATCCGTGTCTCGACCACCGGCACGCCCTATTCCACGTTCACTGTCACAAAGCCGGGATACGTTACCGTTACCGGGACCATTCCCCGGAATCCATCGGTGGGGGAGACGGTTGATGTGTATGCCACGCTGAGTGCAGAGCAGCCAACACCGGTCCCGACCACGCAGTCCCCGGTATCCCTGCCCCTCGTTGCGGCAGGGCTCGTAGGTGCGCTCGCGCTCGTGGCAGCCCGCAGGAATTAGGAAATTTCGCCCAATCCTTTTTTTTCACGAACGGAACAGATCCGGAAGCTCTCATCTATGCGATGTCTGAGAAGATCCGGTGATTAGTATCACTCCGGCCATCCGCTGTTTTTATCATCCCCCTTGTCCAAGGGATTCTCATGAAGAAGTTCATCCTTCCCATCACCCTCATCTGCCTCATGACTTTCGTTGTCATGCCAGCGCAGGCATTCACTATGAACTCGCTCACCATCGAGCTTGATCCAGCCGGCACTGCGCAGGTCGACCTGAACTACGAGCTCACGTTTCTCGAACAGGGGGCGGTCTTCTTTAAGATCGCCGACCCTGCAAGCGAACTCCAGAAAGCCTTTGACAGCGGATCATCTGCAAAGACAACTGTGATCTCGGCAGGCCCGTCTTCCGCCCGTGTCCTTGTTCCTAATTTTGCTTCGGTCTCGACAAAAGATGGGGTAACCGTCATGGCAACCCCGGCTGTCTCATTCGAGCGCGCCGAGAATGTTTTGAAGAACTACTGGTTTGCGCCGCTCGTTGCCGCGGATTTCTCTCCTTCCGTGACCACAATAACGTTCCCTGACGGGCAGCAGGAATATTTCTACAACCAGGTCAGCATCCCGTCAGTGAAGCATGTGATGAGCGGGTAAATTTTTTCTTGGTCTATTAAAAATCTCTTTCTCAATGATGGGGGCTGATGCCCCCATACCCCCATTTGTGATAAACGGCCGCCGACTCGAAGAACCTGATGATTCTTCTCGATTTCGTGGTTCTGATGAACCACTCAATCCCCGCAGGGGCATGTCGAAGTTATCAATTCTTCACAGCCTGTGGCTGTTCCCTATGCGGTATCAATTCCCTGTCATATCGCGGGCAGCTTTTTTCCATAAATTTCTCTGCACATCATTCTCTATGGTCCGAACAGTTGTCAGACTGTGAGGATGAGAAGAATCCGATGGATTCTTCGCGGGGCGAGGGTCGGAAGACCCCGAGCGCCCGTGGCCCCCACACTATCTGATGCAATCCCACACAGGATTTCACCAGAGCAGAATAATTTCTAAAAAGAGGCAAAACTTGGTTAATATTCAATAATTCCTGAACTACCGCATATACACCGACCGCTGAACAACACCCTTCCAGTACGCGTCGCACTCTTCCGTGCAATACCCTGCGCCGACAATCTGGTCCGGGTCGAAGTGGGTCCGGGCGAGTCTGACCGCGGCATCGTCCGGGTCGAGCAGGAAGATCTTCCTGACCGTATACTCGTTCATGAGATCGAAGAGAGTCTCCAAACGGTCGGGCGTGATTGCAGCCTGCTGCTGGTGCTCAAGGATGCCTGCAAGGATCTCGCGGTCCGGTCCGGGAGCGAAGAAGAAGACTTTCTGCCCGGCAAGCGCGATGAGTTCAGGGTCTCCGGCCTGATCGCAGATCAGCACGTGACCAGTAACTCCCGTGTCCCGCATGGCCCGCATCAGCGTGCGGTAGATCCCGCAGATCGCATCGTTCCATTCATCGGCATCGCCATAATACGCGTCCTGTATGCCGAGTGCATGCGGCGCCGGCATGGCGCACCATGCGCCCT
>Ga0302253_1000364_pt1 | contig 39644 bp, 30 predicted proteins | sample AAG_RA_Trp_MG_FD_193537 | JGI IMG/M metagenome (GOLD analysis project Ga0302253, IMG submission 193537) | Enriched activated sludge microbial communities from anaerobic digester in WTTP, New Holstein, Wisconsin, United States - AAG_RA_Trp | ecosystem: Engineered > Bioreactor > Anaerobic >...
CGATACGGGTCGTAAGCAGCGAAAGCGAGCACCCGAGCGCGCGACTCATCCCCCTTAGGCTCTCCCCGCCTGCCAGCCTATAGAGCACATCCCGGTACGAGACAATGCGCTTGAGATAGTAGTGCGTCGAGAAGGTCTGGGTGGAAAAGCTTGTATGGCAGCGCGTACAACGGAACCGGCGCACCTTCCCGAAGGCCTTGGTAGCATACCAGCCAATCGCATAGGCCCAGGGCGAGGCGGGTGCCTCGTGATGGTAGGAACAGTTCGGATTGGGACAAAAGGCAAACCAGTGCACGAATACCCTCCTTGACCGCAGGGGCGGTCATAGAGGTATTCGCGCAAATCTACCCTCTTTGCTTCAATTCTTTACCCAAGGTTGAGAGCACTAATGATGCCCTCTTTACACATTTATCGGATTCCGCTATATTTTATCGACTATTCTTTTTTGGAGACCACTATGTCCAGAGTTTGTGAAATCTGCGGTAAGAGAACGCTTTTCGGAAATAATGTGTCGCATGCGAAGAATCGCACGCGCCGAACCTGGTTCCCGAACCTTATCGAGGTGCGGACACTCCAGAATGGCACAGTGCGCCATATAAAGGTATGTGCGCGCTGCCTCAAATCCGGAAAAGTCGAAAAGTACGTGTAAATGCCCTTGAATGCCTGCTATCGGGCATGACGCGCAGTATCGATGCGTATGTGAAAAAGGGTAAAGAAGGCCGCCTTTGAGGGCGGCTTTTTCTTTTGTCGCACAGTGGATACGGAGCTTCAGCCGCATGCTCTTAATGCCGATAAAATAAAGAATGAATGCGTGCAGAAAGGGATACCCATGAACCGTGGAAAGCATATTATTTTGGCACTTGTCGTGATTGTTGTACTGATTTCCATATTCCCGATCACGGTCGAGGCTGTGGAACCGGTTCCCTACCGGCTTTTTCCAGCACTCTATAAAAAAGAAAACTTCTCGCGCATCGATCAAACGATGAGCTTGGTGAATTATCAGGCAGGGGGAGGCTTTCTCTGGGATCGTGTTCCGCTTATCGCGAATAATACTATTGTCGCCTATTATGGCAGTCCCTTGTCTGATCGAATGGGAATTCTCGGCCGCTTTCCCAAAGAGAAAATCGCGCAGATGGTCAAAGAAACAGCACAGCAGTACGACGAGGTGAATGGAAAAGATGGCGTCATTCCTGCATTTTATATAATTTATGGCACATGTTGGCCTGGCGGCGAAATCGGGTACCTCGACGAAAAGGTGCTTCTCGATTACATAAAATATGCCCAATCGGAGGGAATGCTGGTATTCGTCGATCATCAGATCGGAAAATACAGCGTACGCGAGGCGATGGATCGGATTCTGCCCTTTTTGCGCTATCCGAATGTCCATCTTGCCATTGATCCGGAATGGCGCACGCTCGTTCCGATGAAGGAAATCGGATCTATCACAGCGAAAGAACTGAACGATGCGCAGGATTACATGGATGCCTACATTCGGGAAAACAATATTCCTGGCATTCGTATGCTCGTGGTACACCAGTTTGCGGACAAGATGATTCAGTCCCGTCAAGAGGTGCAGGCGCATCGGGATCGTGTTATTCTCATCCATACATCGGACGGCTTTGGCGTTCCGCAAGTAAAAAAAGCGACCTACCAGCGCAATGCAAATGCCGCGAACATGCCAGTCAAAGGTTTCAAGCTCTTTTTCAAGTCGGATTTTCCTTTGGCGGGTTTCGACATGCCTTTGATGTCGCCGGCTGAAGTTATGCAGCTCGATCCAAGGCCAAGCCTCATTCTTTATCAATAAGACTGCATAATGAGCGGTCAGGGATTGTGTGAAGAGCCTGATGGGAGAGAGCGCCCTGGGCAGGAATCGATATCGTATGGCAGCATGAGCCCTGAAGAATGGCGCTTGCTGTGATAGATTGAAACAGAGGTTCCATGAAAAGAAGGGGAAATAGATGAACAGAGCCCGAAAAGCGAATATTGCAATATTGCTGCTTTGTGCAGCTTTGAGCACCGTTTCTGCATACGATCCGCCCAAAGGAGCATCGCTGCTTGGGCGAATATATAGCCCCTGGTCCATGGGTGGGGGAATGTCGCTTACGGAACAGGGCAGCGGAGCATGGGCTTCTGCATTCAACCCTGCATCGACAGCTGTCGAAGAGCTTCCTGGACTTGAATTTTCTTATACTGGTATCGCTGATATGAGTACCGGGAGCCCGCAAGGGTGGGGAAGCGCCGCACAGGCTGATTTTGCGCTGCCCAAAGCCTATGGTGTGTGGAACGGCGCTGTGCGCTTATTCAGCGCACCTGGCGCGATGACAAGTATGCCGCTGGGAACTTTTGTAACTGTCGGTGGCGGTTTTTCGAAAAAGATTTCTGGCCGCATGTCGGTTGGTGCCTCCGCATGGCTGGCTATGGGGGACAATGGCAGTTTTGGCTGGGGCGTGTGGGCTGATCTGGGGGTAATCCGGGAACTGGGAGATGTTGGCTTTCTCAAGAATGCCAGGCTTGGCTTTGTCGTGAGCGGTCTTGGCAAGGAATTCAATTATCAGACACCTCCTGTTGGTATCGCTCCTGGAAGCCTTGCTGCAACAGGGTTTCCGCAAGCGTTTACGCCAGGAATCGGGTTCAGTGCAGACCTCCTGAATGAATATGATCTTCGCATGCGCGCATCTGTTGACCTTCGTGCGCCTTCTTTCAGTGATATTGAGGCAGAAACAAGTCTGGCGCTTTCTTTCAGAAATATTGTTTCACTCCGCCTCGCAATGGCCACCAGCCTGTATGATATTCAGCAGAAATCGGGCAGAAGCGTATGGCCTTCGTTGACGCTTTCGGGCCGGATTCCCCTCGGGAAAAAATCGGCAAATAATGCGGGCGTTTCTTCGGTTGCACCTGCTTTCGGGCTCATGCCGCTGTACGATTCGCTGGATGCATTCAGCCTTGGCACGCGCCTTTCGTTTGGGCAAGCGGACAAAAGCCCGCCAAAAGTGAAAGCGCAATTGCCAGTTTCGACAAGTGGCCTGCCGGCCGCTTATATTTCTCCGAATGCTGATGGTGCACAGGACTGGCTCGAAATCCCCATAACAGTCAGTGATGATCAACGAACCGTAGCCGGGTGGGTTTTCAAGATTGAAGACCGCTCGTCTGGCAAGGTAGTCCGGACCATAACTGAACAGGCAAGCCCCCCGGAGACCATCAAATCATTCGCGGATTTGAAAGAAGGCTTTGGCTTCTCGCGCCATAATGCGTTCATTCCAGATGCGCTGCGATGGGACGGAAAAGATGATCAGGGCAATCTTGTTCCTGAAGGTACCTATATTGTCAGTTTCCATGCGTGGGACGATCTTGGGAACACCAATATGGATTATGACTCATGCATGAATGTAGTGGTGGACAGAACACCTCCATCGGTAAATGCGTGGGTTTTGGGAGACGAACAGCTGTATCAGGGCACCGACCAGCTCATATTCAGCCCGGATGGCGACAACAGCAAGGATACCATTTCGTTCCGCACACAGGGATCCATCGAGAACAATTGGAAATACGAAATTCTCGATGCAAATGACAAAGCGGTGCGCACAAAAGAAATCCGTGAGCGGTCGGCACCGCGTGATTTTGTATGGGATGGTACAGACGATGCCGGAAAGAGGGTGCCGGACGGCTATTATCGTTTCAGGCTTTCCGCTGCAGATCCGGCAGGGAATGTGGGATCGAAGACAATCGGGGTTGCGCCTGACAAATCCGATTGGATTGTAGTCGATACAAGTCGGCCGGCTGTTCGCGTTGCAGCGGACAGAAAGGCCTTCAGCCCGATAAAAGAAGGAAAGGCCGGCACAATCGATGTCTCTTTCAGCCTGGAATCTCTGAAGAATCTTGTTTCCTGGAAAGAATTTATTCAGGATCAAAGCGGCAAAACCCTATGGTCCTCATCGGGCGACAGCTCCAATCCGCCTCTAACTTCGTTCGCGTTCAATGGTTTGGATCCATCAGGAAAGCCATTTGCAGATGGACAATACAAAGCCGGGATCGAGATGAAATATCGGAACGGATATTCGCCCGTAGTGTACTCGGATCCATTTATACTCGATGCGACACCGCCCTCGGCTCAGATTGTACTCGACGATGTGCGGGCTATATTCAGCCCGGATGGAGATGGAAGCAGAGATGCGCTGGCATTCAAATTTGCCGGCAGCAAAGAAGATTTGTGGAATCTGAGCATCCGGAATGAACAAGGCGAAGTCGTGTACTCTCAGGAATATCGCGATGGGCTTGCAAATCGCTTTGTATGGAACGGTCTTGATACAACAGGGCGTCGTGTCGATGATGGTCGGTATTTCCTCCATCTGGAAAGCAAGGATATCGCAGAAAATGCGTTCAGCACCGAATATGGTCCCATCGTAGTCGATACGCGAACCCCGCGCGCATCATTTGCGCTCAGCAGGGATGCATTCAGTCCAAATGATGATGGTGTCGCTGATGTGCTTAAAGTGGGCATCACGCTCGAAAGTATCGAAGGGCTTCGCGCTTGGAAGCTGGATGTCGCTAGTTCTTCTGCCGCACAGATAGCAGAAAAGAATGCTGCAATATCGACGCTTCTGAGCGGTGATGGATCGAATCTGCCTCCTGCGACATGGCAATTTGATGGCAAGACAGACCGCGGCCAGCTTCCGGAAGGCGCGTATCGCTTTGAACTGACAATAGAATACGACAATGGCTGGAAGACAACAGTATCGAGTCCGGAATTCGTACTCGATAACACCGCGCCTAAGGCGCAAGTTTCTCGTTCCCGCCCATACTTCAACCCGAGAGGCAGTGCGCTTCAATCGCAGGTAATTATTTCCCAGCTGGGCTCGAAAGAAAATCTCTGGACAGGAGAACTTCGTGATGCCCAGGGTGCGCTCAAGCGCAAATGGGAATTCAAGAACAGCGAGCCTGGCGAAATTCTCTGGGATGGGCGTACTGCTGATGGCGCGCTCCTGCCGGATGGACTCTATTCCTATCGCCTTTTCTGCGTCGACGCAGCAGGCAACAGTTTTGCTTCGGAGCCTATCCAGATTGGTATCGATACAGCTGCCAAACAATCTTCGCTTTCTGCAAACTACATGGCGATAAGCCCGAACGGAGATGGAATACAGGATGCAATGGCGCTTGCGATCAGTGTGACTTCGCCAGAGAGTGTCCAGAATTGGCGTCTTGCTATCCTTAAAGGGCAAGAAACTGTGATGGAATGGAAGGGTGCAGGAAATGTGCCCCAATCAATCACATGGAATGGCACAAGTCTTACACGCCTTCCTGTGCCAGACGGAAGCTATACTGCATTTTTCCATGCGGACTACCCGAATGGCGATGCTACAGAAGCAAGCTTGGGCCCGCTCGTGGTTGACCGCATAGCGCCGCAGGCTGAAGTAAAGATTGCAAGCGCGATTTTCTCGCCGAATGGGGATGGAGTGAACGACACCTTGCCGATTCAGCAGTCCTCGGTGCCGGGAGACGTGTGGCAAGGCGGCATTCTCGATGTGGATGGCAAGGTGGTGCGTTCCTGGACCTGGGATGGCGCGGTGCAGCCCTTTGAGTGGGATGGCCGGGACAATGCAGGGAATGTGGCTGCGGATGGCAAATATCGCTACAAGCTTGAATCGAAAGATGCGGCAGGTAATGCATTTTCCTATATTAGCCCCGCTTTCGAAATCGAGACTGAGAAGAAAGCGGTGCGTCTGACAGTGAGCGACAAGGCCTTCAGTCCGAACAATGACGGCATTAAAGATGTGCAGGTTTTGAGTGCAGCGATTGTTGCGCCTGAAAAAGTGAAAGAATTTGTATTGCAGATTGTAGCGCAGGACGGGCCAGCGGCTTTGAGTGCCGTGCGGACATGGAAAGGCGAAACCCCGCTGAGCCGATATGAGTGGAGAGGGGAAACGGACGCGCAGATACCGGCGCCTGACGGCCACTATGCAGCATCGATGCGCGTTGTGTACCGCAATGGCGATGAAGCGGAGAGCGCGACAGGAACCTTCCTGCTTGACAGGCAATATCCGCAGATCGACGTGAAAGTGCAAGGCAGTATTTTCTCGCCGGATGGAGATGGCCGCAGCGATACCATAACCATTGCGCAGTCCTCCGTGCCAGGCGATGACTGGAAAGGCACAATGAAGGACAGTGCAGGCAATGTGGTGCGCAGCTGGGTGTGGCAGGGCCAGGCGAGCGACTTTGTTTGGGACGGCAGGAACACCAATGGCAGCGTAGTCTCCGATGGATTCTATACCTATGCAGTCGAATCCGAGGATGCAGCAGGAAATCGCACCATGGCAGGGCCGTTCCGGATTCAGGTTGAAACAGGCAAGCGGGCAGTGCAATTGCGTCTTAGCGACAAAGCTTTCAGCCCCAACGGCGATGGCATAAAAGACGAGCTTGTCATCAATGTCGAGGCGGACGCCCGGGATCGTATCAAACAATATAGCCTCATCATTCGAGGCAAAGACGGGACAGCGGTGAGGATATGGACAGGCAGTGCTGGTATTGCCCGCGAATATCGATGGAATGGAACAAATGATGCAGGCGCTGCTGTACCCGATGGAGAATACAGCGTCGGTATCGAAGTTTTATATTTGAATGATGCGTTCGCAAAGGATGGGCCGATCCCTGTGACGGTCGACCGCATAGCGCCGCAGGCAAGCGTCAGGCTATCGCGCTCAATATTCTCGCCGAATGGGGATGGACGGGCCGATACGCTTGAAATTGCTCAGAGCAGCGTCTATGGCGACCGCTGGAATGGGCAGATAATTTCCGAAGCAGGCAAAATAGTTCGCACCTGGGAATGGTACCCCATGATTGCGGACATCGTGTGGGACGGCAAGGATCAGAATGGCAAGATTGTGCCTGATGGCGCATACTACTACGAATTGCGCTCCATCGATGAAGCCGGTAATTCCTTCATTCTGCCGCGCCAGCGAATCATTGTGGATGCTGCTCAGAAGAATGTGAGCTTCCGTGTCGAGCCAAGCGCGTTCAGCCCAAATGATGATGGCGTAAAAGACATTACCTACATCAATATCAGCGCGCCTAAGCCAGAAACCCTGCTGAGCTATGCTGTTTCGATATTCTCCGGAACAAAGGCTGTGCAAGGACAGGCTCCTGCCCGGAGCTGGAAGGGCAGTACGGATATAAAGACCCAGTATGTGTGGGATGGCTTGACCGATGCAGGGCTTAAGGTTCCCGACGGAAATTACAGCGTCTACCTTATGCTGGAGTATGCCAATGGCGACCTTTTCAATATCGGTCCCGTGCCGGTGATAGTGGATACGGTTCCTCCGAAAATTTCGATTTCTGCCGATCCCATGCTGTTCTCTCCAAATGGCGATGGCATAAAGGATTATGTTACGATCACCCAGAACTCCGACCCCGGCGATGATTGGACGGGGAGAATACGCAGCGCTTCCGGGGCTGTAGTGCGCAGCTATACCTGGAAAGGTCAAGCAAAAACCTTCAATTGGGACGGCACAGATGCGAATGGCAAACTTGTTCCGAATGGAGCCTATTCTTATGAGGTTGTGAGCGTCGATGCGGCCGGCAACAGCGCCTCGGCCAGCATCAAAGGCCTTACCGTTGATTCGACAAAGCCGAAAGTGTATGTAACTGCCTCTGACACCGGCATATCGCCCAATGGCGACGGCATTCGCGATGATGTTTCATTCTCTCTGACAGTAGAAAACCGCGAAGGGGTCGAATCCTGGAGGTTCTCGCTCATCGATTCGAAGGGTGTCGAGCGCTCGTTCTTTGGTGGGAGCGGTTCGGATGTACCCACGCGGCTTGTGTGGGATGGACGCGATCTGCAAGGCCAGGTGATTGAAGACACCTACACCGGCAAACTGGTGGTCAGGTACCTCAAAGGCGATGTGGCCGAAGCGAGCAGCGCGAAGATTATCGTCAAGATTGCTCCGCCCAAAGTGGATGTTACAGTCAAGCCTGAATATTTCAGCCCGGATGGCGATGGCGTCGATGACACGCTTACCTTCGGAATCGCAACAGAGAAAAATGCAGGCATCACAGAATGGAAGCTTGAGATTCTGGAGACGGCAGTAGTCGAATCGGCGAGCATGCAGGAAGCGAAGCCCACTCGTTCATTCAAGATTTGGACCGGCAAAGGCAATCCGCCAGCGCAAATTACTTGGAACGGGAAATCAGACAAGGGCGAGCTTGTCGAATCCGCGACCGATTACCCCTTCGAATTCACCTGCTGGGATGCACTGGGCAATCAGACAAAAGTAAAAGGCATCATAGCGGTCGATGTGCTGGTGATTCGGGATGGCGACAGGCTCAAGATCAAGGTGCCATCGATTGTGTTCCGCGCGAACCATGCCGATTTCATCGGCCTTGATGCGGAAACGGTTGCAAGGAACCAACGAGTCGTCGCACGCATCGCGCAGATCCTTAATAAATTCCCGGATTACCGTATCAGGATCGAAGGGCACGGCAACAATGTGGGCAAAATGCTCGGCTACAGCGCCTCACGCATCCAGCAGGAAGAGATCAACGAACTGATTCCGCTTTCAACAGAACGCGCTGAGGTAGTACGCAAGATGCTGGTGGATAATGGGGTGGACTCGCGGCGATTGACCGTGAATGGCCTTGGTTCGAGCGAGCCGGTGGTGCCCTTTACCGATGTCGAGAATCGCTGGAAGAATAGGCGAGTGGAATTCGTGCTGATAAAGAATCAGTAAACCGGCCAAATTTCTGAAGATTTGAAACAAGAAGGCTGCTCGGGGCTGAAAACTCCGGGCAGCCTGTTTTTAAGAAGCGCGCAATACAGTATGCAAGTCCAGCTATTGCATGAAAGCCTGGGCGCTGCAAAAATTCTCAGTGTTGTGGGACTTAAGGTTGACGCATCAATGCTGGTTCAGAAGATCTTCAGGCACATTCGCAGCGATAAGACGCTCGCGAAGGTCATGCGAATGGAAAAGCGCGGCAATCTCTGCTAGGAAGCGAAGATGCTCCTCAGCGCCCTGGTTGTGCGGCACAAGAATGATCACAATGACCTGCACCGGCACATCGAGCGTACTTAGGCGAAATCCTTTCTTGTGGGCACCGAAACAGACAAGTGGATACGAAATGTTTTCGATACGATCATGAAGGAGCACCACGCCCGGTTCAATTTCTATAGGCTGACGCTGTACCATTTCAATAAAATGATCCGCAACGGACTGCAGGACATTCTTTTCGGTGTGAGGGAGGGCTGCAAACATAAGCTCGTAAATGCCGTCCGCAATGGCGCTTGTTTGCATATCCACCCTGATTCTGCCTGCCCTGACTGCTTCCGCAAGCAGGGCTTCCGCGCTGGATTCAGCGAGCGGCTCTGGCAGTGGCTGCTGGTACTCCGAAGCTTGTGCTTCTTCGGGCAGGAAGGCTGGCATATAGAGCATAAGCACATTTGCGGTGCTATTTTTTTCTGCAAGGACATGCGGGAGGCGCTCGAATGCAGGATTCCATGATGGTTCACCGGGCCTTGCTGAGATTAAGGCAATCATTGCATGTGAGCCTGGAGAAACCTGTATCAGCGAGGGGATGTCGCGCCAGGAATGAAAATGACTTGTCTGAGCTGAATTGAATGACGCCAGGCTCTTGCCGATCTTCTGGACTTCCTCTGCATTTTCTTCTGCTACAATAAAATGAATGTGCGCATAGGTTGCCTCTGCAAGTCTTCCTATGCACTGCAAGGCTGCAGCGAATCCAGGGTGCCGATTGACGAGTACAGGTGCCACGACATAGATTTTTTTTATCTGCTTCCACGGGAATTGTGCGCGCGCAACAAGCACCATCTGGCTGGTTCCGGACACAACCTGGTCGATGACATTGCCAAAAAATGCATGGGAAAGGCGCGGAGGCTTGTTCCACCCGATAATGATGGTATCTGCATTTTTCTGGATAGCGGAATCGATAATGCCAAGGCCTGCGTTCAGAGCCTCGATTTGCAAAGGCAGAGCCGACTTTTGCATCTGCGAAAGCTGCATGACGGCTGTTGCGAGCAGTGTTTCGGAATCAGCTGATTGCTGCGAGGCAGTTTCTTCCGGCATGCGGACGACGAGGGGAAAAATTGGTGAGCTATTGGCTGTCCCATGCAGAATTCCGCTCAATTCGACTAGTTGTGCTATCGAAGAAGGCTTTGACAGGGCGATAAGGATCCGGTTCGGTATTGCGAGCCTGCTCTTGTCACCGCCTGCGGCAGAAGGCGCTTCTGCGCCAGATGACCCTTGTTTCATGGAAATCCCGGAGATAATGCTCGATATGATCGCGAGTGCGAGTGCGCTCAGAAATAACACTGAATCGAAGAGCCCTGAACCATAGAGTATCCAGGATATGGCCAGAGAAAAAGACGCAAACGGAACAGCCAGGCCGATGAGGGGTTCTGTAACGAGAGCAAACCTTTTGGACAGGAATACAATCAATATTCTTGCGGCCAAGCCGCCGATTACGAATATGACAGCCACGAGAATCCAATTGCCAGTTGGCAAAATGCCGGAAATTCGAGCCGATACTCCCATAAAAAGAAGCGCAGCAGGAACGAAAATATCATCCCTGACGGGAATCCGGTTCAGCTCGGAATCAGCAGATGGTGCTGCAGCAGCCGAAAGGGCAACGCCAGTCATGAATGCGGTGAACCAAGCCGGGATCGAGAAAAAGGTTCCCGCATATGCTGCCCCGAAAACCAGAAACAGCAAGAACCATACCTCTATGCTGCCTTTGATTTTGACATGGCGAAGAAACAGTGCGGCAAGGCGAGGAAAGACAATCCATACGAGACCACCGCCAATAAATGAAAAAGCCAGAACCAGCACAAAGCTTCGCGCATCAGCGCCAGACATGAGCGTATCGAGCACAAGCAGGCACAGGGCTGAAAAAATGGGCACAAACGCTGGCATTCCATATGAGGCTTGCTCCTGGAATTTGGCTTTGTTCAGCTTCAGTGCGGAGCGGGCTCCAGCAGAAGCAAAAAAAAGCCCGATCGCACATGCCCGGATGAAGGATGCTCCAGCAGCCAATCCGACCGCAATCCCCGCCATGGAAGGCATTATTGTCCAAATAAAAACTTGCTTTAAAATTACGCTAGTCGGGACAATGCTCCTTCTCGCGGTCCTTGATGCAATATTCGCTGACAATCCTGCTGAAAAGAATATGTACATAACGCCGATGGAACCGAGAATCTGGAGCACAGTGCCACCCTCGATGATGCCAAGTACCTCAGGACCCAGAATGATACCGAGAACCGGAAGAATGGCAGCGATATGCATCGGCAAAAGGTCAGACAGCCATGCAGAGAAGAGCAGGGCGGCGAGCAAAACGGCAAATACTCCTGCCGGATCATGAATAGTATGCATCTATACTTGAGTGTAGAACAATAAGCGTCAAAAAGCAAATATGCAGTATTAGCAGGGCGGCAAGCTGCATCGCGGTCGCTTGTGTCATCTGTGCAGAAATTCAGAATTCGCCGACGAATAGGACCTCTGGCTCAAGTTTCCAGCCAGTAGCCGCCAGAACCACCGCTTGCGCATGCAAAATAAGCGCTCGCATGTCGCGGGCGGTCGCGCCTCCGAGGTTTATAAAGATGTTTGCGTGCCAGGGAGATATGGCGGCATTCCCTATCCGGTAGCCGCGCAACCCGAGCTCATGCAGGATTTTGCCTGTCGGCTTGCCAAAATCCCTGTTATTCTTGAACACAGACCCAGCGCTTGGATAATCGAAATGATGCTTGTGCATGCGATCTTCCATCCTGGAACGCATGCGTGCGGCAATTTGCAGAGGCTCTCCGGGCTCGAGCGAAAACCGGCCGGCCGCGACGATATATCCGGCAAAAGCCCCTTTCCTCATGAAAGGAGAGCGCTTGTACGACCATTGCATCGTCCGGGCAGGCAGGCTTACAAGCTCGCCAGTGGGGCTGATTGCTGTTATTTCATTTATATGAAGAGAAATATCATCTTCATAGCAGCGGGCGTTCATGTAGATTGCTCCACCGATGCTGCCCGGCATTCCGTAGAAATTTTCAAGACCTGAAAGGCCTTGCACCAGCGCTTCGGTGCACAGTGTGGAAACCGAAGCGCCGCATTCCGCATAGATAATATTGCTATTTGACGCATCACTCCGCACAGACGAGAGCAGGCAAGTATCGATGACTGCGCCCCGAATTCCTTGGTCAGCGACAAGGATGTTGGCACCGCCTCCCAGCAAGAATACGGGGATGCGGGCTGACCTGAGGAGCGTGAGGACGCTGGCAAGCGCCTCGACAGAGCGTGGCTTAAGAAAAAGATCGGCAGGTCCCCCGATTCTGAATGTGGTGTGTGCCGACATCGGTTCATCGAAGGTCACAGAACACTGTTCAGTATTGATTTTTTGGGCGATTTGCCATAGGGTTTCCATACAATTGCAGTATCTTCGGTTCATGCTGCAAAAGCAAGAAGGTACGACAGGAGGGCGAGGGAATGCACGACATGTATCTCTTCAACACCATGGGTCGGAGTCTTCAGCGCTTCGAGCCGCTGCATGACCACAAAGTCGGATTTTACGGGTGCGGCCCTACTGTCTATAATTTTGCGCATATAGGAAACCTGAGAACATACATTTTCGAGGACATTCTCGTCAGGACACTGCGCCGGTTCGGGTATGATGTGACGCATGTCATGAATATCACCGATGTCGGGCATCTGACCGGCGACGATGATACCGGCGAAGACAAAATGGTCAGATCCGCCCGAGAGCGCGGCTCATCGGTTCTCGAAATCGCGCAGTTCTATACCGATGCATTTTTTGTCGACACACAGCGGCTCAACATCAATCGCCCCACCATCGTCTGCAAGGCTACCGACCATATCCAGGATATGATTGATCTCATACAGCGCATCGAAGCGAATGGCTATACCTATTTTGCGGGCGGCAACCTCTACTTCGATGTATCGAAGTTCGAGCATTACGGAGAGCTGGCAGGTCTTCAGCTCGACCAGCTCAAGGCAGGCGCGCGCATAGAAATCGATCCCAACAAGCGCAATCCCTTCGATTTCGTGCTATGGTTCACGAAGTCCAAGTTCGAAAATCAGGCGCTTTTATGGGATAGCCCATGGGGCAGGGGCTACCCCGGCTGGCATATCGAATGCTCGGCAATGAGCATGAAATACCTTGGAGAACAGTTCGATATTCACGCAGGGGGCGTTGACCATATCGCCGTCCATCACACCAACGAAATCGCCCAGTCCGAGGCGGCGACCGGCCACAAATGGGTGAATTACTGGATGCACGCCGAATTCCTCGTGCTCGACAAAGGAAAAATGTCCAAATCTTCTGGCAGTTTCCTTACCCTGCAGACGCTTGTCGACAAGGGCTATGATCCACTCGACTATCGCTATTTCTGCCTTGGTGGGCATTATCGCAGCCAGCTTTCGTTCTCCTGGGAAGGGCTCGACCAGGCGAGAGCAGCGCGGCTGGCGCTCGTGGACCGGGTTGTAGCGCTGAAAGAAGCTGCCGGGCAGCCAGCCCATTCGCTTGCACGGCCTGAACAGATTGGAGCCGCTGCGAAGGCCTATCTGCAGGCCTTTGATGACGCGCTCAGCGACGACCTTGCAATGCCGCGTGTGCTTGCCCAGGTTTGGACTATGCTCAAGGATACGGAAATTCCGCCTGCGGATGCGCTTGCCTGCATCCTCGATATGGATAGAGTGCTGGGCTTGAGCCTCGATGCTGCAGAAAAGCGGGAAGCCTCAGTCGATGCAGAGACAGTTCGCTGGATCGAAGATATGATACGTCGTCGCGCCGCTGCCAAAAAGGCACGCGATTATGCAGCGGCCGATGCGATTCGCAATGAGCTCAAAGCCAAAGGCATTCAGCTCGAAGACAGGCCGGATGGTACCTCATGGAAACTGACAAACTAGGCGCAGGTTTGCCTGATATGCTCGAATCCGCCGCTAAGGCTGTAACAAAAGGATAAGTACATTGTTCCAAAGAAAGGATGATGGTCTATCTTCGGATTTCGATCGCATCTTTGCGCAGAATATCGACCTTTTGCTGCGCATTGCGGTGCGCATAACCAATGATTGGGAATCCGCGGAAGATGTCGTCCAGGATGCCTTCGGCAAGGTGCTTGAGAAGCGCATGCAATTTCCTTCGGATGAAGATGCGCGGTACTGGCTTATCAGAGTGGTAAAAAATGGCGCGATCAACTGGTCGAAGCGCAAGCTGAGGGAATTCAAGGCGTACGAGCACTGGTGGAAGGCTGAAACGACGCAGGCGAAGTCATCTTCGAGCGCTGCATCGAATGGTGAAGAGCAGAACCAGGATGCGGGAACCGAGCAATCAGCCGAGCATGAACTGCTCATGAAGGAATCTGCGGAGGAAGTTCGCGAAGCCTTGGCAAAACTGCCCGAAAACCTTCGGGTTGTGCTGATTCTGAAAGAATACGAAGGAATGAACTACAAAGAAATTGCAAAGGTGCTTGGGATATCCGAGGGAAATGTGAAAGTTCGTGCATTCCGGGCCCGACAGGCATTGCTTTCGCTTTTAAGCGAGGGAGGTACTCATGTGCCCTGATGAAACCCTTCTGACTGCTTTTGTCGATAACGAAGTGCCTTCGCCGTGGAAAGAGCGGATCGAGCTCCATCTTGAGCAGTGCGAACGATGCAGGACTCGCGTGGAAACATATCGCGAGCTGCGCGTGCGCCTCAGAAGCGCGGACAGCATCGATGCACTACAGCTTGCACATGCTGTTCAGAGAATCAGGCTCTCACTCGAAGAGACAGAAAAAGCCGCATCGATGAAAGGTGCACGCCAGCTGGTCGCACGATACCCGATTCTCTCGGCCCTCAGCTCCAGAAGAGTGTCAGTGCCTCTTCCTTTGCTAGTAGCTTCAGCGCTCTTGATTGTATTTTTTGCTGGGCTGGCTTTTGGCATCTTCGGAGCGGGGCGATACGCGAACCAGGCTCTTGCGCTCAGCACACGATTGCCTGCAACGACAAATGCCAATATTGAAAGCCTTGTATCCACCCTCTCCCAGACCGATCCTTCCCAAGTTGTGACAATAAGAGCCCCTGGAACGATGTTGGCGCCTCTTTCGAGCGCTGCGCCCGTATATGTCATCTATAATATCGGCGAGCAGAAACCGACAGTCATGGCTGTTCCTGCACAGGGAGAGGCGAAATGAGAATCCGCACGCTGGTGGTTATTGCGTTTCTGCTTGCAGGCGCGGGCTGCCTTTTCGCGCAGGCGCCATCAGCCCAGCCGGCGGCACAGGGCACAGGGATCGCACCATCGCAAAATCCTGGTGCAAGCCTTCCTCTTCCTGTATTCCAGTTTCGCTTGCGAGCAGCATTCATGCTGACGCCGGTCATGGTTGCCGCCATCCAGTCGGCTGCTATCCATTCGCAGAATTCGAAGGTAAACAACGCCCAGCCTTTGGATAAAGATGCTGTGCCTGCATGGGACGAGCCGATTCTGCGCGATGTCAGCCTGACTTCTCCGCTCGGGATAAAAATACAAGGTGACCAGCTCATTGCGATGATCGTGTTCATGCCGGTAGAGCTTGTAAAGAAAGACTTGACCATGCTTGTCCAGAATCAGATCTGGGCGAAAAGCCCAGACAATTCGATTCAGATGAATACATCGGTCCATACGATCCGGGTACCGTTAGGAGCGCTTTTCTATTACTATCCGCTCGGCGGAGACAATAAGCAGGGCGCGCCGGTAGCAATAGAGATACTTGTAAATCAGAAGTGATTCATGAAGCGGCGGGCGATCATCATTGTATGCATGTTTGTGCTCATGCTCGCTGCAGGCGCGATCGCGTTCTATGAAGTGAGCCGCCCGGTTCTCATTGCGATTGATCCTGTCAGCTCAAAGCCAAACGAGGTTGTATCTCTCTTCGGGCGCAATTTTGGGGAACAGCCGGGGCACGTGCTGTTCGATGCGGCACCTCTGCCTTCTCCGGCAGTACTGTACTGGAGCCCTCAGCTCATTTCTATTCGCATGCCGCATGGAGTGGATACCGCCATTGTGCGCATCCAGACCAGATTCGGGCTTTCCAATCCTCTCATGCTCGCTGATGCAGCGAAAATACCTGAAATATCGAAGTCCGCACCCATCCCCAGCATACATCCGGTCATTTCGAGTATGCAGCCAACCACAAATGCCCAGATTGGCAAACCCCTCATCGTTTCAGGAGACCATTTCGGCGACCCTGAAGAAGGATCGGCGGTCTTTTTTACCAGGATTGCTTCGGTCTCCACCCTCGCGCTCGATGATCCAGCGAATTTCATCGAAGTGAATTCGGCGGATAAGCTTGTCGAGGTCTGGACAGAGAATAAAATCACTGTGCGGGTTCCTGATGGAGCCGAAAACGGTTTTGTATTTATCCGGACGAAACGGGGCACCTCGAACGTGTATCCTGTCGCTGTTTCCAGAGCAATGGGACGGACATGGAAAGGCGAAACAGCGAAATACAGCATTGAACAGCGCATCGCCATCCATGTTGCAGCCTCCCTTCCGGAAGGCCAGCTTTCGCTGTTTCTTGCAAAGCCGCCAAACCAGGCAAATCAGAATGCGCAGATTGAGGTAAAGAGCGGGATGGAATACCTTGTTGCAGATGAAAATAACTGGCAGGAATTCCGCCTCGGGCAGGCAGACGCGAGCAAGGGCAAAATCGAAATAGTTCGAGGGCTGCAAGTCGATGTATCAGAAATGCGCGCAGATCTCGCAAGTTCATCCCTGCAAGGCATGGATTCGCCATGGCCTGCTTTTCTTGCATCTTCTCTAGCCGCTGACATGCTAGTCCCCTCCGATGACCCCACCATTCAGGCCGCAGCGCTCGCGATTCAGAAAAAAGAGAAGAATCCCTTTCGCCAGGTCGTGCTTGCATCGCAGTGGGTGTCTTCCAACGTCAAGCTGAACGACAAAAGCCAGGGGCTTTCCGATGAGGCGCTCGTTGCGCTTAAACACAAAGCGGGAGGCACGCGCGCCCTTGCCCTTTTGAATTGCGCGATACTCCGTGCGCTCGGTATTCCGGCCGTGCCCGTCGCCGGCTTTCTTGCAACAGGAGACAACCGGCTCATTCCTCATTTCTGGGGGGAATATTATCTGACAGGGATGGGATGGATTCCTTTCGATCCCCTCTTGGCATCCGGATATGTTCCTCAACAATTCAGTGGCGGATTTTCCGATCGCCTGATATACTACCGTGGTATCGATAATCGGCATATCGCAATGAGCAGAGGGTATCGTCTGCTGCCGGCTGTTTCGCGCGAAGTCCAGAAAAAGCAGAAAGTATCCTGGTCATTCTTTGAATATGATGAGCTTTCGCTCGGGCTCAGTTACAGCTCGACATGGGATATTGCGATGATCAGCTGGAATGCAAACCCTTGATGCATCCAGCAAAAGCGTGCTCTTGCCCGCGAGAGCTTGTTTCGGTAAGGCCTTGGCTTTTGCAGAATATTCGGTATTTGGGTATTATATAGTCCAGGGAGGATATATGTCATATATACAATCTGTTGATCCTGAGCTGCATGCAGCGATGCTAGCAGAGATGGATCGACAAAAAAACAAATTGGAGCTCATCGCCAGCGAAAACTATACATCCAGGGCGGTGCTGGAGGCTGCCGGCTCCGTGCTGACAAATAAATATGCAGAGGGCTACCCCGGCAAGCGCTATTATGGCGGCTGCGAATTTGTCGACATAGCGGAAAACCTTGCGCGCGACAGAGCGAAAAAGCTGTTTGGAGCTGACCACGCCAATGTCCAGCCGCATTCAGGAAGCCAGGCGAACATGGGCGTGCTGTTTGCAGCTCTGAACCCTGGTGACACGATTATGGGCATGAGCCTCGCGCATGGCGGACACCTGACCCACGGCGCGCCGGTGTCATTCTCTGGAAGGCTTTACAAAGTAGTGAGTTATGGAGTCAATCCCGACACCGAGACCATCGACTACGACCAGGTTGCCTACCTCGCGCGCGAGCACAAGCCCAAGCTTATCATCGCCGGAGCGAGCGCATATTCGCGCATCATCGATTTCGATGCATTCCGCAGAATTGCGGACGAGGTGGGTGCGTACCTTATGGTCGACATGGCGCACATTGCGGGCATTGTAGCGGTCGGACGGCATCCGAGCCCGATTCCTGTCGCCGATTTTACTACTACAACGACCCATAAAACTCTGCGCGGACCGCGCGGCGGCATGATTCTGGTGGGAAGGGATAAAGAGAACAATCGCGGCATTATGACGCCCAAGGGCGATGCGCTCCGCAAGTGGTCCGAAGTGATCGACAGCATGATTATGCCCGGTATCCAGGGCGGCCCGCTCATGCATATCATTGCTGGAAAATCAGTTGCGCTCAAGGAAGCACTGGAGCCAAGTTTTGCAGAATACATCGATCGCGTGCTTCTGAATGCAAAGGCAATGGCAAAAGCTCTCAGCGCTGGCGGCGCGCGCATTGTGTCCGGGGGAACCGATAATCACCTCATGCTCGTCGACCTTACGCCGCTCGAGATTACCGGAAGAGACGCCGAGAAATGGCTCGACGAAGCCAATATCACTGTGAACAAGAACGGCATTCCCTTCGACAAGAAAAGCCCCTTTGTGACTTCCGGTATTCGTGTGGGAACGCCCGCCATTACGACTCGCGGAATGGGGCCAGCGGAGATGGAGAGAATAGCCGGCTTCATCATGGATGTGCTGAAATCCAAAGGCGATGCGCAGGTAATCACACGTGTCAAACAGGAAGTGCTCGCGCTGACAAAGCGGTTCCCGCTTCCATAATCTATATCTATGGTTCTCGAAGGCGGGGCGGGGCAGTGGTACGCGGCGGCACTTCTGCGGAGCGCCGCCTCGCAGCATTTTTTCTCGTTTGCAATCCTCAGGAAGGAAGAGTGGGTACGGGTGTTTCGCGTGCAGGGGGTTGCGGAGGAGGAAGGCGGGGCGCAGGTGGACGAGGGCGCGACTGAAAGCGGTGCGCAGAAAAGCCAGAACGCACCAGATAGCGGAAGTGCGTCCCAAAATTCTGAAAACCTGTGGGCGCGCTACCAGCTCGACAGTGCGGGCGCGATGCTTGTCGTTGCGCTGCGGTATGCGCCAGATGTCGAGCCTGAATCCGACGAAGAGCGAGCAGTTCGCGGCCTGCCGCCATTGCCGATCGCAAAGGAAGGCCGGCCTGCGGCCGCTGTGGGCCGTTTTGCCAGGGCGAACTGGTACCGCGAGACAATCGCAAGGCTTGCAGACTGCGTGAAGTCCATCTCGGATGAGGCCAGAGCGCGCGGCCTTCCGGTTTTCCCGCCCCGAGAATGGCACCGGTTTTCGAATTCGCGCTTTCCGGAGAAGGCACTTGCGGTCGCTGCGGGTCTAGGGACCATCGGGCGCAACGGCCTTCTGATCGCGCAGCGCACGGGCAATGCAGAAGCATCGGACAGTGGTCGCGCAGAAACTTCAAGCTGGCCGCTATGGTCCTCCGCAGTCGTCCTTGGGCTCATGCTCCTTCCCTTCGATATTGGCAAAGAAGCCGGAACTTTGCATGATGGGCCCATTATGCCTCTTGCGCTTTGCGGAACCTGCCAGCGGTGCATTGATGCATGCCCGACTGGAGCTTTGGCGCTCGCAGAATTGCCTCGTTACAAGCGCGCCCGCTGCATCCAAAACTATACGAGCAGTGCAGGTCCACTTCCCGAGGATATCGAAGCGGCGTGGGGCAATCAGCTCTATGGCTGCGACATCTGTCTCGAAGCATGCCCGTATTTCAAGCCTAACAGCGAAGCTTGCACCGCACTGGGGAGAATCGGCGGCGCCTTTGATGCCGCATTCATCGCGGCAATGAGCGAGGCAGAGCTGCGCGCAGTCTTCAAAGGCTCCGCCCTCGATCAGAAGTGGATTGCGCCTGAGGCTCTTAGGAGGAATGTAGCATTAGTCGCCAGAAAGCACAAATTGAACCAAACGGTCTAGAAGCTATGATGAAGCAGTACTGGCATATGCTTCAAAACATGAACCCTGCGAGCCACAGCGGAATCGCATTGCCAGCTGGGTAATCGATATCATCTCGGATCACGAAATCGGCTTGCTTGGGTTTTTTGGAGCGTCCTCCGACTTCAAGCGTATATCGTTCAGTTCGGGTGTCCGGGCCTGTTCTGGAAATGGCAAAGTCGCCAGCCTGTTCATCGGCAAGAGCTTCGACGTTCCATCCCGCCTGCTCTAAGAAGAAAGCAACTATCGCCTCGCGCGATGTGCCAAGATCGCCGCCCAGGGCCGGGTAGAATGCAGGGTCCACAAAAAAGAGCTTTTCGCCGACGGTTTTGGCCTTGGTGCTGTGCTCTTTCCGGATGACGCGAAGCACAATGTATCTGATACAAGTACAAAATAGCCTCTTTGTATCTATTTCAGATACAAAAATAGAAAAATGTTTCTGTTGCAGATACAAAATCTGGATTTGTACATTCTGGCGTTTCCATGATTCAGCCATTTCGCTATACTTGCGCCATGGACGTTTCAATACTGCAGGCGCGCTCGCGCATGGTGACCGCCACTCGCGATTTTTTCCTTTCGCGGGGGTATCTCGAGACCGACACGCCAGCGCTTGCTCCTTCGCTCATTCCGGAATCCTGCCTCGAGGTGTTCGCGACGGAGTACGTGCACCCGACAAAAGGGCGCAAGCCGCTCTATCTCATTCCCTCGCCCGAGATATGGATGAAGAAAGTGATCGCGGAGACGGGGCGGAGCGTGTTCCAGCTCTGCAAGTCATGGCGCAATGCTGAATCCGTTTCGCGCATCCACAATCCCGAGTTCACCATGCTGGAATACTACGGGGTGGGGCTCTCGAGCAGCGACAATATCCGCCTGACCGAGGAGCTCTTCACTGCCCTTGCCACAGACGAAACGCCGCCGCAAGCGCGGCCTCCCTTCCGCGTGATGAGCATGAAGGAAGCTTGGCACGAGTTCGCCCATACGGACCTCGATGCGCTCGCCGAGCCTGAGGCGATGCGCGAGGCCTGCCGTGAGCGGGGCCTCCTCGTGCCCCAAGATGCTCCCTGGGAAGACGCTTTCAATATTCTCTTTCTAAGCTTCGTCGAACCTGCCTTGCCGCAGGACCGGCCGCTTGTGCTCAACGAATATCCAGCAGGGATCGAATGCCTCGCCATGGATATCCCCGGCACCACGTACAAGGAGCGTTGGGAGCTCTATGTCTCGGGCATCGAAATTGCGAACTGCTTCACCGAGATGGCGAGCTACGACGCTGTCCGCGCCTACTTCGCCTCACAGAGCGAAAAAAAGCGCCAGGCGCTCGTCCCGCACCACATCGACGATTCCTATGCTTCGATTTTTGAGCATTTTCCGCCCTGCTCAGGCGTCGCAGTGGGCTTCGACCGACTTCTCATGGTTCTGCTGGGCAAGCGCTCACTCGCCGAGGTCATGCTCTTTCCTTTTGAGTCGTTTCCGGAAACAGAGCAGGCGAGCCTTGAAACACTGAGGAAAGCAACAATGCATGACTCGTGGTGAAATTTGGTGGGCAGACTTTGGAATGCCTTTCGGAAGTGATCCTGGCTTTAGGCGCCCTGTACTGATCGTGCTGCTAAGGCTTTACACAAAAGTCCTTTGCGCGCTAGTATAGCCCGACTCAATTCTTTATCTATCGAGGAAGAATATATGGTTCGTGGTGGTGAAATCGGAATTGGCACCTGTCTTCTCATCAATGGGACACCGCACATTGTGGTGGAGCGCGAGTTTGTGAGCCCTGGCAAAGGTTCAGCCTTCGCGAGGGTGAGAGCGAAAAATCTCAAGAATGGCAATGTAATTACCCAGACTATAAAAACGGCAGATTTTGTCGAAGATGCACAGGTGGATCTTGTCGATTGCCAGTATCAATACAATGATGGCGAATTCTTTCATTTTATGAACAACGAGACATTCGACCAGTTCGAAGTCCCAGTTGCAGCCCATGAGGATCGAGGTCCCTATCTCAAAGAAGGGGAAACCTACACCATCGTCATGTGGGAAGGCGAGCCTATCGATATCAAAATACCCTACAAAATGGTTTTTACGGTGGTTGAGAGCGAGAATTATGTCCGCGGCGACACGGTCTCGGGAGCGACCAAGCCCGTTACGACCGAAACGGGGCTCGTGGTGCGTGTTCCGCTCTTTATCAAGCAAGGTGAGAAGATCCTTGTGAATACGGAGTCGAACGAGTACGTTGAACGCGTCAACGAGTGAGCAGGAGGGGGCGGCCTGTCCGCTCGATCCGCTTGTCAATAAAACAACTGATTTCGCATATCGAGGCGTGCGGCTGAAATTCGATCTGTCGCACGCCTTATTTTCGTCATTTGACATAGATGCGGGAACGCGCCTACTTTTAAAGGAGATTGCGCACGAGCCTGGTATCGTGGAGGCGCGTAGGGTCCTCGACGCTGGCTGTGGAACCGGCGTCATCGGGATAAGCCTGGCCGCTTCCTGCCCGGATATGGAAGTGGTCATGCGCGACAGGGATTTTCGGGCAGTAGCGTTTGCAGCACGCAATGCAAGCCGAAACGGGCTTGCGGTTCGGTCTATGGGGCTCGAAGGAACAGAGCTGGCGCAGTGCGCAAAGCGGCCGTTTGCTAAAATCAAGGTGGCGCAAAGAAATGCAGCACTTATCGCAGCGCCTGGTCTTTTGTGCGAGCCGGACCCCAATGCGCCGTACGAGGCAGTAGTCGCCAATCTACCAGCCAAGGCTGGGCCAGCTTTGCTCTCGCAATATTTTGTAGCGGTAGGGCGGGAGCTTTTGCGCGAGGGCGGTACCTTCGCCTTCGTGATTGTGGCCCCTCTCGCTGAGCAAGCGCGGGCATGGTGCATGGAAGCCGGTTTCGAGATCCTGAGGACAGTTTCCACGAAAAACCATATGGTGTGCATTGCGAGGACAGGGGAAAGGCGGGCAGGGGAAAATGCTGTGAAGGAAGCCCTTGCGGAGCTAGGGCGCGGAAAGGCTGACCAGTGGTTCAAAGCCTATGTGCGATCCCATGTCAAAAAATCGATTGCAGGCGCATCGCTTGTCTGGGACGGAATTCAAGGCTTGCCAGAATTCGATGAACCTTCGTTTGCGACTTTGTGTGCGCTCGCCCTCGGGCGGCAAGTATTCGCAGGTTCGCTGGTGCGCCGCGCTCTTGTCATCGAGCCAGGAGTGGGCATTGTGCCGCTGTGGTGCAAGGGAGTGCTCGGTTCTTCCGAAATTATCTTGAAATCGCACGATGTGCTCGCGCTTACCGCTTCCGGTTGGAATCTCAAGCGTGCCGGGTTCGACAATTCGGTGCGAATTTTGGAACCTGCTTTCGCAAAGAAAGAGAATAGCGCGGGGGAACCAGCTTTGAATTGTGCTGAGCGAGGGATGGAAGTATTGGCGCCATTCAGCATCGACGCTGCAATTCTCTTTCCTGAAGATATTCCGAAATTCGATAGTGCAAGCTATTACTGGCCGCTTCTATCCAGAGTGCTCAAGAGGGGGGCTGTCGCAGTCATAGCTTCCAATGCAACATATATCGAACGCTTTGTGCGCCAGAAACCTTCGGGTTTCTCGAAACTGCCACAAGGAGAGCACAAAAAAGGTTGGGAAGCAGTTGCTTTCTTTCGTGAATAAAATCGCCGAGCAAAGTATCTAGCGCGACGCTATTTCCTTTCTGCAATTCTTTGTTATATTAAGAATATGAAAAAGTCAGAAAAGCTGATTATTGAATCGGCGACTCCCGATGAATATGTGACGAATTCGCTCAAATCGAGGCTCAAGCCAGCGGAAAAGGCTCGACTTGCGCGAATGTGGATGGAACGCACCGGCTATACCCGCGATGATATCATCCGCGCGCGCAATCGCAATGCTTACTGGAGAAAGCGCAAAATGGAAGGTGCTGCGGAGCGCACCAAGCGCCGCATGCAGGAACATGATTATTCCGAAGGCACAGCCATAGAATGGACGCGCGAGCGCATCGAAGAATTTATCACGCTCAACCGCAAAGATGCGTACGGCCGCTATATCCATCGCGATTGGGAACTTGCGCAGCACTTCGGAACGAGCATCCCTTCGATCCAGTACATGCGCCGCAAATACAACAAGATTCGAAAAATGCTCGGCCCCGGCGCCAAAAGAGATAAAGTCATCGATTACATGAGCTGTTCCGAGCTCGTGCTCCAGCATGGCGGACCGAAGTCGCGCAAACGCAGCCGGTAAAGTGCAAAGCGACGCGACATGCCAAGGCTAAACCATTAGGGCAAAAAATTATCGCTCTTTAAGAGGATTTGCTCGGGTCAGCACCTGGCGGATAGCCTCATGCTCAGGCCCAGCCAGGAGAGGGTCCTTTTCAATCACCGCAAATGCGTCTTTGCGCGCTTCTTTAAGCAAGTCGAAATCCGTTCGCATATCGGCAATTCGTAAATTAAGCTCGCCTGCCTGCTCGATTCCCAGAAGATCCCCGGGCCCCCGGATTTTGAGGTCTTCTTCCGCTATCGCAAAACCGTCGTTGGTGTCGTAGAGCGCTTTGAGCCGCATTCGGCCTTCTTCGGTGAGTTCTTTTGAATAGATCAGGAAACAATACCCTTGATATGTGCCTCTCCCGATACGCCCGCGCAGCTGATGCAGCGCTGAAAGCCCGAAACGCTCTGCATGTTCGATCACCATTATTGTCGCGTTGGGAACATCGACGCCGACCTCAACCACCGTTGTCGCCACGAGCACCTGGATATGGCCTGCCGCGAACTGGTTCATCGCCTCCATTTTTGCATCATCGCCCAGGCGCGAATGCAAAAGTCCCACTTTGAATTCGGGGAAAACCTCTTTTGCAAGATGTGCAGCCATGGACTCGGCATCGCGAAGGCCGAGCCTGTCAGATTCGCTGATCACGGGGTAGACAAAATACGCCTGGCGCCCTTCCTTGAGCTTTTTGCGCGCAAATTCGTATACCCTGTCGCACCTGTCTTCTCGTGCAAGATGCGTTACAACCGGCCTACGCCCAGGCGGAAGGCTCTTGATGGTGGAAACCTGCAAATCCCCAAAAAACGTGAGCGCAAGGCTCCGTGGAATCGGCGTGGCAGTCATCATGAGCAAATCGGGGACATGTCCTTTTTTGTAAAGCGCGATGCGCTGGAGCACGCCGAAGCGCTGCTGTTCATCGATAATCACAAGCTCGAGATTCTTGAATGCCACATCTTCCGAAAAGAGCGCGTGCGTGCCGATAGCTATATCGATATCGCCATTCTTGAGCGCAGAAAGAAGAGGCGGCCGGGCAGCATTCGAAACAGAGCCAGTGACAAATGCGAGCCGCACGCCAAGCGGCTCCACAAGGTGCGCTGCAATGGTTGCATGCTGGCGGGCAAGCAGCTCGGTAGGCGCCATAATTGCCACCTGGCCCCCACGTTCTACGGCATAGAGCGCCGCAAGCAGCGCGACAATTGTTTTGCCGCATCCCACATCGCCTTGAAGAAGCCGCGCCATAGGGTAGGGCTTGTGCATGTCATCGACAATCTCTTGGAGAACCGCCTGCTGATCATCCGTGAGCGCATAGGAAAGGCGCTCGCGCAGCCGGCGCGCGAGAACTCCCGGCGACTGCTTTCGCTCGATGGTTTTTGCGCGCCTTGCGCGAATGCGTAGGGCTATGCCGAGCTGAAAATAAAAAAGCTCTTCATAGGCGAGTGTATCATGGGCGCGTTTGGCATCTTCCCAGGATGAGGGAAAGTGGATTGCGCGAATTGCATCGGTTTTTCTCAAGAATTGACGGCGATCGAGCAGATAGGCGGGGAGCTCGTCTTCGATGTGCGAGGCGAATTTATTGAGCGCAAGCGTCACCATTTTGCGCATTGCCATCTGGTTGAGATGTTCGGTGAGCGGATAGACAGGCGAGAGAGCCTTTTCCGCGGCAAGCTCGCCATCGATGCGCTTGATTTCGAATGAAGAAGACTGAATCTCGCCGTACTTGAACTGGAATTTGCCGTACACCTGAATCATCGAGCCGACCGGTGCCATCTGCTCCAGAAAAGGCCTGTTGAAACAAAGGAGCGCTGCCTCGCTCGACTCATCCTCGATGAGAATCTTGAGCGTGCGCATCCTGCCGAAACCGAACCACTCGTGGCGGATTACGCGCGCTGTCGTGAACACCTTTGCATCGGCAAACTTTGAGAGCGGGACAATTTTTGTCTTATCTTCGTAATCCCGAGGCAAGTGCAGCAACAGATCGGCGACCGTATGGATGCCGAGATTCGCCAGAGCCCGCATGGTCGCCGGGCCTGCACCTTTCAGAATACGCACATCCTGAGTCAGTTCACGCAAAAACACCGTTTCAGTATACAAAGAGTGGCGTTCTGGTGCTACTATAGGTCAAAGCTATACACCAAAGGGAGGAAATCGATGCATAAAGAAACCGCCAGGCTCCTCGAGCTTGACCGCGAACACAGCCTTGTGATGCACATAGGCGCGATCCTTGGATGGGACCAGGAAACCTACATGCCGCCCAAGGCAATCGAAGAGCGTTCTTCACAGCTTGCGCTGCTCGAAGGGCTGGCTCATCAAAAAGCAGTCAATCCCGAAATCGGAGAACTGCTTGCCGCGCTGGAAGCAAAATCCGATCTCTCGGAGGACGAAAAAGCCTACGTGCGCGTCGTGCGCCGCGATTACGACCGCGAAACGAAATTGCCCGAGGCCTTTGTCACCGAATATGCCAAAGAAGCAAGCCTTTCGCAGGCCGCATGGGCAGACGCCAAAAAGAACAACGACTTTGCGGCATTCAAGCCCCATCTTTCGCGCATGGTGGAGCTCAACAAAAAGCGGGCACACTATCTCAATCCGAACGCAAAGCCCTACGATGTGCTCCTTGACCTCTTTGAGCCGGGCAGCACGCAAGAATCCGTAGCAGCGGTATTCGCGAAGATGAAATCGTACCTCGCCGAAATACTCACGCGCATACGCGAGCGCCCTCAGATCGAGGACAAATGCTCTGGCCGCCGGGTCGACAAGCATACGCAGGAGCGCATCAGCCAGTACTTCATGAAAGTGCTGGGTTACGAGCGTGATCGCGGAAGGCTCGATGTCTCCGCTCACCCCTTTACGACAACGCTCGGCGCCGATGATGTGCGCATAACGACTCGATATGTTGAAGACTATTTCCCGTCGAGCCTTTTCAGCACCATCCACGAATCGGGACATGCGCTGTATGAAATGGGCATTGATCCGAATCCGGATTATCGCGGGACGAAGCTGGCCGAAGCTGTATCGATGGCTGTGCATGAATCGCAGTCCAGGCTCTGGGAGAATATCGTTGGCCGCTCGCCCGCATTCTGGGAGCGACATTTCCCAGCATTGAGCGCCCTGCTCGGCGAGGTTGGCGAAGGGCTCGATCTGGAAAGCTTTGTGAAGTCGATCAACAGGGTGAGCCCATCCCTTATAAGAACCGAAGCGGATGAAGTGACCTATGGTCTGCATGTCATCGCGCGATTCGAGCTTGAATCCGCGCTGTTCGATGGTTCTCTGAACGTGGAAGAAGTACCTGAAGCCTGGCGGGCGAAGTATCGCGAGCTCTTGGGCATCGAAGCGCCGGATGACCGGCAAGGGTGCCTTCAGGATGTGCACTGGTCGATGGGCGCTTTCGGATACTTCCCGAGTTATGCGCTGGGAAATCTCTATGGAGCGCAGTTCTGGGCAGCTCTCAAGAAAGAAATTCCGGATGTCGAGGCTCGGATTTCAGGCGGCGACACGAGCGCAGTGCTTGCATGGCTGCGCAAGAATGTCCATGTCCAAGGGTCGCGCTATACGCCGGGCGAGCTCGTGAAAAAGGTTACCGGGCAGGCGCTGGACCCGGTCTGGTTCGAGAAGTACCTGCGAGAGAAGTACTCGAAGATCTACGGGTTCTGATAAGCGCGGCGCGAGCATGCGCTTCGAGGCCTTCAAGGCGGGCGAATGCTGCGGTGTCATCGGCGAGTCCGGCCGGATCATCGATAGCGAGCCATGTGCGCGCCCTCAGAAAGTGCAAAACTGAAAGCCCTGCAGCAAAGCGCGATGCTCCCCCTGTGGGGAGGGTGTGGTTGGGGCCTGCGCCGTAATCGCCGAAGACCTCGGCAGAGCCTGAGCCCAGAAAGATTGCGCCTGCGTTCTTGATGCGTTTTGCAAGGGCGCGCGGCTCTGAGGTCGCAATTTCGAGGTGCTCGGGAGCGCAGCGGTTCGCGCCATCGGCGATGCGCGCGGGATCAGGCTCGATGCAGCAGAAGCCGTTTTGCAGCGAGCGCTGTGCGATGCTGCGGTTGGGCTCGGGGAGGGCGGCAAGCTGTGCGCGAAGGGCGCGGTCGATTTGATCGGCGATATGGCTATGTGTCGCGATGAGGGCAGGCATTGCGTCGGGCGAATGTTCCGCCTGGGCAAGCAGGTCAGCCGCGACAATGTCCGGGTCAGCGCTTTCATCAGCAATGACAAGGAGCTCGGAAGGGCCTGCAGGGGCTTCGGTGCCCACAATGCCATACAAAAGGCGCTTTGCGGCTGCAACATATTTGCCGCCGGGGCCGACAATGACATCGCAGCGCGGAACAGCGATGCCGAAAGCGAGGGCAGCGATTGCATGGGCGCCGCCGCACTGCAGAAAGCCGTCCGCGCCAGCTAGCCAGGCGGCAGCGAGGGTTTCGCGGGTCGGTTTCGGGCCGGCGCACCATACTTCGGGGACGCCTGCGGCTTTTGCGGGGATGACCGTCATGAGGGCGCTGGATGGCAGGGGGAAGGCGCCGCCCGGAACGTAGCAGCCTGCGCGCGCCACGGGCACGAACTCGTGCCCGTGGCGGCCGCCCAGCGCGGGCACATCCAGCGGGGCCAAGCAGGCGCGCTGGGCGGCCGCAAAGGCCGCTACGCGGCCTTTGGCGAGCCCCAGGAGCGCCGCTGTCTCCTCCGGCAGTGAATCATATGCCGCCTTCATTTCCTCTCGCGCAATGACAAGCGGCGCGCCTTCGACAAGCCCATCGAATTCTTGCGCCCACCTGCGGAGTGCCGCTTCGCCCCCAGAGCGCACCGCTTCGATCGCCTTTATTGCAATAGCATCCACTTCAGGGTCGAAGAGCCGCATCGAAGGCTCAGGAATTTCCTCTATAGTAATTCTTTTTAGTGTATACTTTTCCATTCGTTTTTCCCTTCGCTGCCTTCAAATTCAGGCTTTGCGTTGCCGCCTCTGCGCGTGACACGCAGTGATCTATGTTCGAGCTCAGCTTCGATATCGGAAAGGCTGCCGCCCATGCTGATGGTTTTCACGAGTGCAAAGTACATGACATCAGCTGCCTCCGCGACTGCTTCATCTTTGGTTTTGGACTGGGCAAGCTCCTGGGCTTCTTCTCTCAGTTTGGAGGCAAGGAGAGCTTCGTCCGAAAAAAGCCTTCTGGTGTAAGAACCTTGGGGAGCATCCTTCATGCGCTTTGAAATGGTACGGTTTAGTTTTTCAAGGCCATAGCCATCGTCGAAGCAGTTGCGCCGTTTCAGGTGGCAGAATCCGACTCCTTCCTGGCGGACGGTGAAGCGGATAGTGTCCCGGTCGCAGTCGAGGTCCGCACGGATGAGCGTCTGGCCATTGCCCGAAGACTCGCCTTTGACCCACAGGCCGCGGGAACGGGAATGGTAGGCTCCTTTCCCTGATTCAATGGCGTGCTTCAGGCTTTCCCGGTTGGAGTAGACTAGGCCGAGCACTTTGCCTGATTCGTCGCAGACAAGGGTTGGCCAGAGTCCATCGGGGCGATCGGTGTGCAATGGGGCGGCGAAGGCATCCGCGAGCGATAAATCGCCCAAAACGAGCGAAGTGCCGGCTTGAATATCAGCGCCTATTGCATCGAGCGCGGCAATGTCCGCGAGTCCCCGTTCGCCGCCTGCAGCCCCGCCAGCAAAGGTGAATTTTCTATCAGGCGCGAGTTTGACAAGGCGCTTTGCCCGCTCGATATCGATGCCGCACTGGTCGCCTTCAGTTTCGATGAACGTGACAAGAAAGCCGGCGACATAGGGAGCGAGTTTTTGTATGGCTTCTTCCACGCTTCCTTCGCGCGGCTTTGTCCAGCCTTCGACCATGATTGTGTCGTTGCGGCTGTCAAGCGCAGCAATTAGGCGCTCGTGGGGCAGCTGCGCGCAGAATTCCGGGGTTGCTGCAGTGCCGAGCATGATATATCGGGCGCCTGCATTGAGGTATTCGAGAGCGAGCTTTTGTGTGCGGATGCCCCCGCCTACCCGCACCGGCCATCGCTTGCACATCGAAAGCACAAGTTCGCGGTTGCTTCCCTTGCCCATCGCCGCATCCAGATCGACGACTGCGAATTCGCCGACTCGCGAGTAGCGCTCAGCAAGCTCAAGGGGATTGCCCGCATCCAAAGGCGGCTGTTTGCCGCCTCGCAGCTGGACTGCCCGTCCGTTCATGATATCGATACTGGGTACGATCATAGCCTCACCTCCACATTATGAGCCGAAAGATATTGTTTTATTTCAGAAATAGATACTTCGCTGCGATGAAATATGCCCGCAGCAAGCAGCGCCAGCGCGCCATTTCTGTATCCTTCCAGAAAATGCTCGGGTTTCGAAGCTCCGCCCGATGCGACAACGGGAATCGGTACGGCTCGGGAGACCAGGTGAATCAAATTGCATTCATAGCCAAGATTTGTGCCGTCCCTGTCGATCGAAGTGAGGAGAATCTCGCCTGCGCCGCGCTGTGCTGCTTCGCTTGCCCATTCTATTGCATCGAGCCCTGTTGCGACTGCTCCTGCAGCGATTTTCACCTCGTAGCCCGAAGGCATTGCCGGGCTCTTTGCGGCGTCGATGGCGACAACTGCACACTGGACACCGAAGCGGCGTGCGATCGCCTCGATGATGGCAGGCTCTCTGACTGCCGCACTGTTGACGGACACGCGGTCAGCTCCGGAATCTAGTAGGCGCGCTGCGTCCTCCATCGAGGCAATGCCCCCGCCGACGGTGATGGGGATCGCAATGGCTTTGCGTATGCGAGCTACTTCCTTGGCCATGGTTTTGCGGCCTTCGACCGTGGCGCTGATATCGAGAAAGGCAAGCTCATCGGCTCCCTGGGCTTCATAGAGGAGCGCCCGTTCGAGCGGATCGCCCGAGTCGACGAGGTTCTCGAAGCGCACGCCTTTAACGACTCTACCATCTTTGAAGTCGAGGCAGGGGATAATTCTGACAGCAAGTCCGCTCATGCGCGCCTCCTTTCGCTTGCCAGCTCGAGCCAGCGGGCAAAGAGGTTTTTGCCAAAGGAGCCCGAAAGTTCGGGGTGGAATTGGCAGAGAAGAAGAACGGGCCTATCATCGCGCCACGCCTCGATTGCGGAGATAAAGGCGCTGCCGTAGGTTGTGGTTGCGAGGCTGATGGAATCGAATCGGGGGAAGGCCGCCTTGCTTGTGTCTGCGGCCCCCTCATTGAAATTCTGCTCGATGCCCACGCCATAGCTGTTTGCAAAATATACCCAGCCAGCCTGCAGAAGGCGCGATCCTGGCTCAGGCTCGATTCTGTTCCATCCGAGCTGGGGCAGGGGCAAGCCGCCGGAGAGCCGCTTTACCTTGCCGGGAAGAAGCCCTAGGCCTTGCACACCTTCCGATTCTTCGCTTGCTTCGAAAAAAAGCTGCATGCCAAGGCAGATGCCGGCAATGGGGCGTCCCTCTGCAACGCGGCTTCGAATTGCGGCATCGAGGCCTCGCTCGCGCAGTTTGTGCATGGCGGGGCCAAAGGCTCCCACTCCGGGCAGAAGAACGAAGGGCGCCCGGACTACCTCTTCGGGATCCGACGTCACGATGGGCTGCAATCCAAGGCGCTCTGCGAGTGACCGTACCGAAGCCAGGTTTGCGACGCCTGTTTCGATGATGACGAGGCTCGGGGTGCGTATCTGGCTCATTTGCCCTCCTCCGGCGTGCTGAATGTCGCTTCGCCTTTGGTGCTTGCGCTCGGGGCTTGTGCGCGTGGCTCAAGGGCGCTTTTGAGCGCGAGCGCGGCAGCCTTGAAAAGAGCCTCTGCCTTGTGGTGGTCGTTTTCCCCCCGCAGGATGTCGAGGTGCAATGTCAGGTTCGCATTTGCCGCGAAACTCTGGAAAAAATGAGCGATATTGCTGGTCGAAAGCGCCCCGATTGAAGGGCTTGTAAATGTGCCCGAGAGCACGCAGTAGCTCCTTCCTGAAATATCGATAACAGCGCGCGCGAGCGCTTCATCCATGGGCACATAGGCATAGCCGAATCGCTGCCGCCCAGCTCCCGATGGAGCAAGCTCCGCAAAGGCCTTCCCAAGGGCGATCGCGCAGTCTTCAACACTGTGGTGATCGTCGACGTCGAGATCTCCTTTGCAGGTGAGCTCAAGGCTCCATCCTGCATGGAAGGCGAGCTGGGTGAGCATATGGTCAAAGAATCCTATGCCGGTTTTGATGTCGATTGCGCCTGGCAAAAACGACAGGGCAATGGTGACATCGGTTTCACGCGTGGTGCGCCTGAGGCGCGCAATCTGGCTCTGCCCGCCTTTTTCGTTTTGTATTGATTGTTCGCTCATTCTGCTGCCTCCTTGAAGCGCGCAAGCGTGTGTATCGCATTCGCAAGCTCCTCGAATTCACTTTTTTCCCCAGGCACGGTGATGCGCACAAGGCCTTCATAGGCGGTTTTGCCCTTCCATGTGCGCACGAGAATACCGCGTTCTCGGAGCATTTCGGCGACACGCGCCGATGCTGAGCTTTTCAGGAGCACAAAGTTTGCCTCGCTATCTGAAACGACAAATCCGAGTTCTCGAAGCTGCGCTGTCAGCAGGGCCACTTCACGGCGCACCTCATCCACAAAGGCCTGCACTGTGCTGGAATCGAGCGAGAGCGCCCGCCTGCCTGCTTCAATTGCTGCGCTCGAAAGGGAAAAAGGCGGCCCCGCATCCGCAAGGCGCGCGATAAGCGGTGCAGCTTCCTCGCCGCCTGCAATGTAGCCGATTCTAAAGCCTGCAAGCCCTCGCGATTTGGAAAAACTGCCGGAGACAAGGACATTGGGAAAGGCAATGGCGTCGGCGGGCTTCGCGGTGCGCAGCGAAAAATCGCTGTACGTGGCATCGAAAATAAGAATGGTACCGGCTTCCCTGCATGCATTCGCGACAGCTTCAAGCTCGCTCTTCGCAAGCACACATCCCGACGGATTATCGGGGCTTGCAAGGATAAGAAGTTGCGGCGAGCGGCTTTTTACTGCCTCGCAGATTTCCGCTACAGGAAATGCGCCAAGTGGGTCTTTGGGAATGGATTCGAACATCGCCGAAGATCGCTTCGCTGCTTCAAGAAATTCGACAAAACCCGGGCTTGTGCTCATGACAAGACCTCCGGGCCCCGCGAGCGATCGCACCGCCCGGTCGATTGCATCGTCAGCGCCGGCTGTCGCAAGCACGCACGAGACAGGAAGCCCTAGCATCCCTGCAAGCGGCTCTTCGAGGAGGCTCCGCACCGGATAGCGGCGGGCAATCTCGGGGCTCAGGATTTCTTTCAAATCTTCCTCTGAAAGGAGGCATCTGCCTTCATTGGCATCGAGTCTGAGCATTCTTTTGTCCTCCCTCATGGTACCAGTTGTGACATCTGGGTTACAACGATATCGGTACCGCCTCTGCGCTTGATTTCGGGGATAAGGCTTGCAAGCGTATCCCGAGGAGCCGCGACTTTTACAGCAAATGCATCGCCTTTGCCGAGCGGCGAGACAGTCGGCGCGCGCAGGCAGGGAAGAATTGCCACAAGCTGATCGAGCAGTTCCGCCGAAATATTGACTTCGAGCATGACTCTGCGGCGCGCTTCCAACACCGAGCGGAAGAGGAGAATGAGCGAGTCCGCTGCCTCGCGTTTGACGGGGTCTTGCATCGCTTCTTTTGAGGCATAGAAGCGGGTCGAGCTTGACATGAGCGTGTCGATGATGGACAGCTTGTTGGCGCGCAAGGTTGTGCCTGTCGCGCAGTTGTCGATGATGATGTCCGCATCTTCGGGAGGGAATACTTCGGTTGCGCCATAGGATCGCACAAAGGCTGCGCCCGGCAGATTCTTCGCTATCCATTCCTTTGCCAAGCCCTCGTATTCGGAGGCGACGATGGGCGTTCGCCCACACACCTTTTTTACAACCTCAATATTGCCTTTGCATTTTCCGTACGCTTCTGCGACAGCCTCAGGCGCTGCCGCAACAATGGTCACCGGGTCGAGTGCGGTATCCAGAAGCTCGACCAGGTCAACTCCAAGTTCGCGAACCCAGTCGGCCCCGGCAAAACCGATATCGCGGCTGCCGGTCGCGAGCATCTCTACAATATTCTGCGGCTTGAGGAGCTTGGCCTCATAAGCAATTCCTTTTGAAATAAGCGCTTGCGTCTTTCCATTTCCGACGCGCGGGCGGTATTCGCGCTCATCCACGGAGACGGGAATGCCGGCGTCATTAAAGAGCTCGATCACCTTCGCCTGCATGCGCCCTTTCGGCAAGCCAATCCTGAGCTCTGTCCGTTCATTTTTCTTTTCTCTCATCGTCTTCTCCTCCTGGACTAGTCCAGTTTTGTTCTGTTCCAGAAAACACAAAAGCCGGCCTTGCTAGCCGGCTTTTGAAAGACGCATGTCTACAAAAAAGCCGGCCCATACAGAGCCGGCTTGCGGGTGTTCTCATACGTGCAGGCTAACGCCTCACCGCATCACGGCTCCTCGAGAAATGGCCATGATGATGATGGAGTGAGGTTCGAAAGCCCGGAATAAAATTGCACATAACATGTATAAGATTGCGGATTTTGCAAAAAGTGTCAAGGGGCTGAATGGAAGTTTGTCTTTTCAAGTCTTTCCACGCGGCTGAAGAATACGGCATACTATGCGAAAGAATATCAAGAGGCATAGGCAATGACTGATACCCGGCATCCCGGCTTCCTCACCCCCGAGCGACACCAGCGTGGCGAAGATGCTGCTTCCATCATTTACCCCGTGGTGTCCCGGCGAGCGCGAGGCCTGTCGCTCGGCATCAATCTTTTTCCTGATAGCAAGCACTGCACCTACAACTGTCCCTACTGCGAAGTGCAGCCTTTCTCGAATCCGCATGCGCGCCTCTCGGAGGGCATGATAGAGGCAGCGCTCCGCGAGTTTTTTGATAAGGACTGGCCGGCCTATGCGAAGTCCTTCGCGCTCAAGGACATTTCCATTTCGGGCAATGGCGAGCCCACTTGTTCGCCTTTTCTGGAAGAAGCGCTCTACGCTGCCTCGAAGGTGCTGAGCGAACAGGTCTCCCTCGACGCGAAGCTTTTCCATGTGCCGATTGTGCTCATTACCAATTCCACAGGGTTTTTGAGCCCCCAAATCTGCGAGCTTCTGCACCGTTTCTCGCAGGAAGCCCGCTTCGAGATCTGGGCTAAGCTCGATGGAGGCACTTCGGAACTGCATTCGATCCTTTCCGGATCGAACTATGCATTTGACCGGATTGTCGGGGACATTGCGCATTTTGCAGCGATTACGCCTGTCAAAATCCAGACAATGATCTGCCGGGATGCTTGTTCAGGGCGGGTTTTATTCGATGCTGAAAAGTATTGCGGCGCCTTGATGAGTCTGATTGGGCAGGGCGCGCGCATCAATGCAATTCAACTCTATACGACAGCCAGACCGCCTGCAGAGTCCTGGATTGCGAGCATCGATGATATAGAAATGGCTATGCTCGCTTCTATTGTGCGCAGATGTCTGCCTTCGGAGATCCGCCTTGAGTGCTTCGGACGCTCGGGCGAGCTATCCATTCCGAATTCAGGACAGGAACAATGGCCCAAGTAGATTTGCATACGCATTCGAGCGCTTCCGATGGCGAGCTCTCTCCTTCTGAGCTGATGGCGCTCGCGCACAAACTCGGGCTTTCAACCATTGCGCTCACCGACCACGATACCGTGGCAGGGCTCGCAGAGGCAGCGCAAGCAGCTCACGCGCATGGCATTGAATGTATCCCGGGTATTGAAATAGAGATCGATTTCGAGCCAGGCGAATTCCACCTTCTGGGCTATGGGATAGATCCACAGTCGGCGCCGCTTCTGGATGCGACCCAGCGTCTCGGCAATGCGCGCCATGAACGCAACGAGGCGATTCTCGAGCTGTTCGCCAATGCTGGTTTTCAATTGGATACCATTAAAATCTCTGAGCTTTCGCGCGAGTCGTATATCGGGCGTCCGCATCTTGCCGATCTGCTTGTCAAAGCTCGCTGTGTCCGGACGCGGCAGGAGGCTTTTGACCGTTACTTGGGCAAGGGCAGGCCATTTTACATCAAAAAATCATGTCTGCCTCTCGAAGAAGCGCTCTCTGTGATCAAGGCAGCGGGTGGCGTGCCAGTGGTCGCGCATCCCTATTCGCTCTTTGTCTCGAAGTCGATGTTGGGGACATTGTTCTCACGTTGGAAAGACATGGGAATAGAGGGGATCGAGGCATACCATCCGACGGCCAAGTTCGGTCAATGTGTCATTCTCGAGCGCATGGCGAATGAGCGGGGCATGTTCGTCACTGCAGGTTCGGATTTTCACGGAAAAGCGAGGCCGGAATGCGGCCTGGGAAGGACTGCAGGCAATATGGCTATCGACAGCTGCTATCGCGATGCGCTCGTCAGCGCGCTTTCTCATCCGGCGGCGCAGAAGTAAGCTCTGTACTTTTTTTTGCGCCTTCGTCTTCTTCGACACTGATGGAACGATAGAGATCGCCTGCTGCAATAAAGAGCATGAGCACAAGGGGGCCCAGAATAATTCCGTTAAAGCCGAAAACCACAAGCCCTCCCGCGATTGAGAAGAACAAAAAGAGCGGATGCACTTTCAGCTGCCCGCCCAGGACTACGGGGCGAATAAAATTGTCGAGCGTCGAGACGAGGATGCCCGCCGTGATCAGAAACACAAGAGCCAGTCCGATATTGCCGCTCGCCGCAATGAATATGCCCATCGGGAACCACACAAGCGAAGTCCCTACCATGGGAACGAACGACGCGATGGCGGTGAGCACAGCGAGCACCAGGTTGTTCCGGAAGCCGAATATGAGGCTCAGAATGAACATCATAAGCCCCTGGAAGAGGGCGACGAGAAAATATCCTTTGACAAGCTGCCTGCCCGTTTCCCTCAGTTTGCGCATGAAAAGGCGCGTGTGCTCAGGGTCAATGGGCATCATGGAAACAAAGGTTTCGCCAAGCGAATTTCCATCCATCAATAGGTAATACAGCGTGAACATAATGAACAGAATTGCGATCACGAACCGGAACACATTTTTTATAAGCGAACTGGACAATCTCAGCGCCTGATTGGCTCCGGCTGCCAGCAAGGATTGCAGTTCCCGTATCGGATCAAGCGTTCGAATATCAAAGGAATCACCCAAAAAAGACTGAATCGTTGCACCCAGCTGGCTCTGCGGATCGATTCGGAGTTTGTCCATGTTTGTTTCGAAAAAATGCACCGCTGACTTTAATAGATCAGCGAGCTGCCGAGTCACCGCAACAGCAAGAAAAGCCATAGGCACAAGCAGAATGAGGACCCCGAGCACAGAAAGCGCGAGCGCACTCAGATGAGATCCGAAAGACTTGCGTCCATTCGCACGAACCGAGCCGCTGAGTTTCTTATGGAGAGGCTCTAGAAACACATATAAAAGCCCGCTCCAGAGGATCACGGTCAGAAATGGGTAAAAAAGCCTTGCTACCAACAAAAAGAGCAACAGAAAAAGGAGCAAGAAGGCGATTTTCCGCGGGTTGAGCGTTTTCATTGTGCTTATAATAATTGTTTTTGTGATCTCTGGATAGATTAAGACCACCATTTTGGCTGTCCAAATGCGGGGACTCTGGACAGAGTGAGCCGGAGCCTAGCAAGAATGAAGATATCTCAAATTCCGCGCAGCTCTGGATTCGATGCAACTCTAGACATAGGCCGCCTTCCCCATGCAGTATAAGACTGTGAGTACTCTTTATATGGTTGCAACGCCGATCGGCAATCTCGGCGATATCACGCTGCGGGCACTTGAAACGCTCAAGGCAGTGGATGTGGTGGCATGCGAGGATACGCGGCATACGCTGAAGCTGTTGTCCCATTTCGACATCCATAAGTCGCTTGTTTCCTGCCATGCGAATGATGAGCAGCGGGGGGCTGAGCGGGTCGCCGATCTTTTGGATGAGGGAAAGAACGTCGCCTACTGCTCCGACGCTGGGACACCCGGGCTTTCTGATCCTGGAGCAGTTCTTGTACGGGAAGCGCGTAGCCGGGGCCATGTCATCGTACCGATTCCCGGGCCGAGCGCCTTTGCAACCCTTATCAGCGCGGCAGGAATTTCGGGCCGGACTTTCCTGTTTGACGGTTTTCTCTCGCCCAAACCCGGCAAGCGCCGGGCGCGACTCAAAGAACTGCTCGCCCGAGGCGAGTCTTTCGTGCTTTATGAATCGCCATTCAGGGTGGGCAAGCTCCTCGATGATATCGCGTCGATTGAACCAGAACGTTGCATCTGCATCGGGCGCGAGCTTACAAAGATTCACGAGGAGATTGTACGAGGAACCGCAAGCGAGCTTGCGCCCCGCTTCCCTGCTGATTCAGCGAAGGGAGAGTTTTGCCTGATCGTTGAGGGGCGTGCAAGTGAACAGCCTGACTCTAAACGAGGCAAAGACTCATGATGGATCTTGCCCATCTTCTCAATCTTCACGGACGTGCGCGCGTGCGCAAAACGGTGCTCATTCTGGAGCGCATCGAGCACGAGTCCACCGAGAGCATTCATGCTTTTCCTCTTTTGTATTTGAGAGAGCTCGCTGTAATGCTGAAAGAGAGCCCCGAGAGCCCGGATAGCCTCGTCCAGGCCGCAGGCAGCTTTCTGCAAGCGATTGATCGCGAACAGCTTTCTTCGGAGGGGCGGGACAATTCGGATATGCGATCCATGCTAAGAGCTCTGAATCAATTTCGCCACGCGCTCATGAGGATATCAGGACAAACTCCCGCCGACTGGGACTTTGTGAATGCGCCTCGCAGTTCGTCTGGTCTTGCCCAACGCAAAGCTGGCATGCGAGTTTATCTTGAAGATGTGCGCTCTCCATTCAATATCGGCAGCATTTTTCGAACTGCAGAAGCACTCGGATTCGAAGAGATAATCCTTTCACCTGAATGCGCGGATCCGATGCATCCACGCGCACGCCGTTCCGCAATGGGTACAATAGAACGCATGGCATGGCGCCGAGCTCCTGTCTCTTCGCTTGCCGAGATGGAAGGAGTCTTCGCGCTTGAAGTGGGGGGTTCTGCGCTCGGCGAATACACTTTTCCTCTGCCGGGTGTCATGGTGCTCGGTTCCGAAGAGCTGGGTATATCGAGCGATGCGCTGCAATACTGTACCGCTGGCAGGGTGGAAATACCGCTTGTCGGCGCAAAAGCTTCGCTCAACGTAGCCACAGCTTTTGGGATTGCTGCGTTTGCATGGTTTTCATAGTGTCACGAAGCTTGCGGAAGGTCGGTAGGAGAAAACTCACGCAAGCGCATAGCGAGGCAGATACTCCGCAGAGGTTTTGAGAGGGGTCGGGAATGCACGCTTCCAGAGCTTCTGATCCAGCAGATCGAGCGAGAGTCTGCTTAAGAATGCCCGTTCACGGAACATCCATGCGCGCCCCGTGGCCACGAGCTGGCGAGGTATGCCTGCAGCTTCTGCATGGGTCATACGCGCCTGCAGTTTTGCTTTGATCCGGAAGGGCTTTG
>Ga0302253_1000366_pt1:2500-39558 | contig 39558 bp, 36 predicted proteins | sample AAG_RA_Trp_MG_FD_193537 | JGI IMG/M metagenome (GOLD analysis project Ga0302253, IMG submission 193537) | Enriched activated sludge microbial communities from anaerobic digester in WTTP, New Holstein, Wisconsin, United States - AAG_RA_Trp | ecosystem: Engineered > Bioreactor >...
ACGTAGAAATGATGCTCTCTTGGTGATGGCTGCGTCTGCTGATTCATGCCCCCTCCTGGGGTGCGCAAGATCTCATTTATTTGAACTTTTTCTTGTTTTTAACAACCCAATCGGCAAGCTGACCAGAGCGCCTTTGAATTTCAACCTTCTCCGAAGGCGATTTTTCTTTGGCGTGCTCAGTAAATACATTTATCAGGTCAAACATTGAGGCGTTATCCCGATACTTGGAATTGAAAACTGCTTTTGACAGCTCGCCCGCGAAACATAGCGGCAAGTATCCTATCGCCAGCTCTTCTCTTTTGAGCTTGTCCTCTGGGCTTAGTTTTCTGAAAATGAAGTCGTTAAAAGCATTTCTGTACATATCGATAACGGTGGATTTTGATTTCGGGATGATGTCAAAAATCATTTTGCTGAGGTCTAACTCAGCCAGACGTTGCGGAGAAAATTCGATATCGCTGAGTTGATTTACGTACGTTGCCTTTTCACCCAGTCCTGAAAACACATCGCCAAAAGCTTTATCTAAACGGCTTAAAAAATTCTTTGCTTTCCCTGAATGAATGACTCTTGCTCCATTCTGACCGGCAGGCAACACCAGGCCATTGGCGCACACTAAGCGATGAAGGAAATAGTCAATAGAAACAGCAGCATCACCAACCATGCTGTTGCAAAATTCAAGACCAATTTCTGTTTTATCTTCAGAAATACCTCCTCGGCCGGAAACTGTTCCAGAAATGTGCGTGCTCGTAAGCCGAAGGTGCAGTCTCGTGTTTATTGAATATGCCTCTTTCAAGGTAAGTTGTCCCAAGGGGGACAAATCATTTTTACCTATTATATTTTCGATATCTTGAATGAATGAATTGTTGCTGTACCCAACATAGCTACTCGAAACAATGCCACAGACTTTTCCATGTGATTTGTCGTTGTCTTTTTCATTGATCACAAATTCACTATTAGAAAGCTGGGCTTTCGCATTATCTTGACTGAGGAGATCATTTAGTATTTTTGATGCCAACTCGATTTCTTTTGTCATTTCAAGGGCAAGCATCGGGAAGCCAAGTTTATAGCAGAGTGCTTTCAGTCCTTCTTCAGTAAAAGCAAGTTTGTATTCTGAACTGCCGAAATATTTATCCTCTTGAAACTTAGCCCCATTTTTCAGCAAACCATGTATCGGGACGCGTGAGGTGAATTTCTCTTCTTCAGCGACCCACACATACAGTTCATTCCAGCCTGAAAACTCTTTTTCCGATGCTGATTCTGTTTGAAACATCATGCACTCCTTTACCTGTCATCACCTGTTATTTTTCGTGCCCGGGCGGAATAGTCGCCTACCTTATCTGCGTTATAAAGCCGCTGGAAATATTCGTTTGATCTGCGACGATCACCAATGATGTGGTAATACTGGCCAAGGTGGAAAAGGCTGAACAGGTCAAAGGCATCTATTGCCAACGCTTGGTTATAAAAGCTGAGAGCAAGGTGGTCGTCTCCGTTCAATGCATGAGCCCATGCCAGTTTGTTGTAGACGACCAAAGCCTCCGGTTTTTCATTTCTGACCTCTTCAAGAAGCTGGATCGCCTGTCGGTAATCGCCATCCAATCCGTAAGCAATTGCGAGTTTAAATTTGGCATAAGGGCTTGAGGTTATCTTTGCCAGTGAGGTGTAAATCTGGATAGCCTGTTCATAACGCTGATCGTCCACATATAGAGAGCCAAGACGCTCGATGGTCTCAATCTTCTGGCGATCCTCAACCGGGTATCCGCGCTCGTAGATCCCCATCAACCGTTCGTAAGCCGCAATGGCTTTCTTTTTGTAGCCCACACGGATGCAAATGCCGCCGAGCATCCGTAGGTACTGAGGATGTTCATCACTCCGGTCAACCGCTGCTTCAGCCGCTTCCAAAGCCCCTTGATGATCACCATCGGAAAGTTTCTTCTTGGCAAGTTCAAGGTAATATAGCGGGCTCGATGATGGCGGTTGAAATTCTTGCTTGGGTGTGACCCTAGAAGGCAGTTCCGCCATAACATTGCTGGCAGCCAAAGAATCCACACACCGGTCGACATCAGCTCGCAGTTCACCGACACTCTGATACCGTTTTTCCGGCCGCCTCTCCATGGCTTTCAAAATTACCTGTTCAAGGTCGGCTGGAATATCTGTGTTGATTTCCCGGGGCTTTGAGATATTTAACCCGGTCAATAACTGGTGTGGACTGGTGTAAGGGAGGGAGCCCGTGGTCATCTCATATAACAAGACACCAAGTGAATAAATATCCGACACCTTGGTACGCTTGCCCTCAAGAGCGACTTCAGGTGCCATATACGCTTCTGTCCCATGCCGCTTTGTCCAAACCCATGCATCCTCAAATCTTCTACTGACGCCGAAGTCGGTTATTTTCGCTTTGTTGCTGTCTTTGGCGATGAGAATGTTTTCTGGCTTGAGATCATTGTGTGAAATATTCCTTTGATGCACTGCCGCAAGGCCATCAAGTATATTTGCAAGCCATTCCAGCATTTGCTTGAAAGACAGGTTGGTTCCATTGTTAGAGCCCTGCAAAATTGCTGAAAGGCTGAACCCATCAATGAATTCCATTTCAATGAAAAACAGATCGCTTATATTATGAAATGCGTAGACCTGTACAATATTCGGATGGATGATACCTTTAACGATATCTGCTTCTTTCCTTAGGACCTCTTCGCCTTTTTCTTGGTCCTTCGGAATCTTGATGGCAACGTGTTTTCCGTCAGATAAGCGTTCGGCCCTCCACACTTCACCAAAACTCCCTTTGCCGACTTCTTCGATAAGCCGAAACCGGTCCCCAAGGAGCTCATTTTTCTTTGTTCTAAAGAAAATGCCCATTAACAATTTCCTCCAGATAGGTGCCGTTCATTACGCATATCCCGAAGGAATTCTCCAAACACAAGATCCTGTGTATCTCCGGAGCCTTTCATGACGCATTTGATTACCATTAACGGTGTCATGGCTCTGGGTACCACGATCCCGTTTCTCCTGAAGCTGGCTCCGTATGGGGCAACCACACCATCCATACTTCTGGGCATCGAACCAGACCTGACCCAGTAGACAAGAACGGCCAATTCAATGGTCTCACTGAGCGCCGCTGTTATGGCCAGATTTTCGACCTTCTGCTTGAGCTTCTTTTCATCCCCTTTTTCGAAACGCTCAAATTCAAAAGCGACCCTCGCAGTCAAATCCGATTTGTCAAACCACACCGAATCAGCACGGATTTCTCCGATGCCTTGAAATGATTCGGTAATACTCACAGGGCATTCCGTAATCGCTGAATACCCGGCTTTTTGTCCGCAGCTCGACAGATATGTCAAAAAGTGCGAATGAATCGTCACGCCACGGTCTGGGATTCCCGAAAGCAAAAGCATAGGGAAGTTCTCTGCCATGTGAGGCTTATCAGTGACGGCAGAAAAAACTATTTCGCTTATGTTTGTGCTTCTCTTCATCAAATCTCCGGTTTACCCCAGCGCTCACAAACCTTCGGCGACTCCCCTCCATGCACAAGGGCCTTTGTTCCAACTTTTACCACCAGCGGAGCGATAATAGCCCGGCCGCAAATCAACGCCTCTCCCGTTGAAAGCGTCGGCAACTCGGCAAGGTCGGCTGCTGAGAAATAATCAGATGTTTTCTGTATGAATCTTTGGTCGTCCGGATTTTTAATACGCATGGCCACAATCGTGTTGCACTGACTGGTTACATCTGAGTCCAGCTTGCTGGGTCGCTGACTTACGATGGCGAACCCGACTCCAAACTTTCGACCTTCGGCAGCAATGCGCTTGATTATGTTCTTTGATATGCAGGGCTCGCCATTTGGTGCGAAATTGTGACCTTCTTCATAGATGATGAAAGAGGGTCTTATCGGACGGTTCTTGTCGCCTGCCGCTTTCATCAATTCACTGGATATCAACGCAACGATGACCTGTCTCGCAGTGTTCGAGAGCCCTTGAAGGTCTACAATACATAGGCGACCGTATTGCTCGTTGTCATCTCCAACCATTTTGTAAACATCAAAGGGATCGCCTGCAGCGCGGGTGTAAAAACTCTGTGCCTCGTTTATCATCCTGCGCAAACGGATGGCGGCAATATTGGCGCTCCCGCCTTTAAGGGCGCTGGCTTCACCCGGGCTTCCTGATTCGGCGACCCAATTTTTCAAGCGGTCAAGGTCGTCCAAAACAGAGAACAACTCTTGGATATCCCGAGGCTCTTCGAAATTTTCTTTCCAATATCTCAGTGCCACATCAAGGACACGCTGTTGCGGTTCCGTCAGGCCCGGCAACACTCCTGAAAATTCATCCACATCGAAATGATCCAGCTGAAGAGCCAGGTTCTGGTTCTTTCCGGCATATTTTTCGGTAAAGCTTCGGATTTGAGGCGTGAAGGCTGTTATACCGGCACCTTTATCCTGAAGGGCCTGAAGCCTCTTCTGAATTTCAACGAGCTTTTCGCGGTCTCTGACATCCTCTACGGAATCGAGCCGGTCATTGAAGTTTAGGGTTCCGCCACGCAAAGCCTTCCCATACTCCCCGTGAGGATCAAAGACTACGACCGATGCGTTCAACTGAGCGACAAGGCGTTCAATAACGCGACCAACGGTGTAACTTTTCCCTGAGCCGGTCATAGCCAGCACGGCCAAATGTTCTGTCACCAGCGTATTAGCATCAAGATATACAGGAACGACATTTGAGCCTTTCTCGTAACCCACAAGGTTACCAAGGTGAATACTGGTATCCTCTGAGAAATCATAAAATTTGGTCAAAAAGTCATAATCGACACTGTAGACTTTAGTGCCCGGATTAAGCGGTCTGCGAGGGATTCTGATTTCACCGGTATATGGATCTTTGTAGCCAACCAGTTCAATGGTTCCATACACGGTTTCCCCAGAAACTTTGGAGTGAGGCAGAAGTTCAACCTCACTAATGCCTTCGCCAAGAGCAGGATTGAACAGGATGCTGTTTCTGGAAAGGGATACAATTCGTCCCAGTACATCCATGTTCTGGTCATTTTCACGCTCCTGATGAGCGATCCTGACGAACTCGCCGCGCCTTGCTGAAAAGCTGTTCCGGAGAGCAATGGTCAACTTGTCAGGTTGGCCAGTGTTTCCAACCAGTTTGCCGATGAAGTTCTCTTGGTTACTGTTCATTATTCCACCTCTTCCTGGATTGTGTCGATACCTTCAAGCCATGTTTGATCAACCTCTCTGTCTCTGAGCATCGCAAGGGTTGATTTCAAATAGCTGATCAGAACTTCCTTAGGCATACGAACGAGTTGTTCGGCAAACCACAGAGGAAGCGGTTTCATTTTAGGATTGTCATGGATGGTTAAATACGAGATCAGCCCCGCAAGTTTATCGAGGCTGTCTGTGGACCAGCTGTCCCTCTTACCAATTGTTTCTACCTTCCAGATTGGAGTGCGTAGCCCAACCTGCAGGTGAAATCCGACAAGACCATGCTCTGAAACAAGCTTCGGCTCGAAACGTTTCATATATTTGCTTAGAGACTCGTAATAGAACGCAGCAGTTCTGCGTCCAGCCTTCAGAGTCCCTTTCAGGAAGCGTAGAATGCCTACTCTGCGAAGTTGCCCCCAATCCTCACGAATAAGGTTCACGATTTTGTCATCAATGACTTCCGGGCTTCCCGATTGCCCCTCTTCTCGAATGGCATTTAGGACGGCACTGTTCAGATCACGCTTGGTTTGCAGGGACACGAGGAATGGGCCATCGGGATTGTTTGGGTAAAAGTCATTCAGGTGACGCTGCCAGAATTCTTCCATCACATTCAATAGCGCCTGCCAGTCTTCCTGAACCTCCTCTTCTTCAAGAAAAACACTTTGCTCCGCCCGGGAAACCAGTAGAGGGATATCCACAAAAATGATGTCAGGTTTAGTATCAGAGCTCATCAAGTCCGAAAGAAGCCGGTAAACAAGAATGAACTCCTTCCACACAAGGCGTTCTGACGCCCCAAGAAAATTCATGTCGTTGATATCGACTCTGCTGTCCTGCAGGCCTTCACTCACTTCATTATTGGCAACAACTAAATCGTGCCGGAGTGCAGCCGCTCCATAAAGCAAACCACCCAAAGCAGGCATGCTTTTGCTTTTCGAAGAAATGCCAACGGCATAAACTTTTTCATGCTTGCCTTGGGTAATATTCCTGATCAGGCCTCCGTCATGAAACAGCGGCCCTTTGGAATCCACATAGCGCATCTTGTTGGCCAGTTTGCCTGCGGTGCCAGGCAGGCGCAGGCTCATGGCCGCTGTCAATGCGCGTGACATTTCAACACTTTTCATGCATCAGCCTCCTCATCTTCCAGGATTTCCTTTATCTCCCGCGCATAGGAGTAGTGCCCGACCTTATCTATGTAATCTTCGAGCTTAGAGGCCCAATTCTCCTTTGTTGCGTTCAGATAAATTGAAAGTTGATCTAAAGCCTGCCGTACAGTATCTGCGTCGTAATTAAGGGTGAAAAAACGTGGCATGGCGGCTGATATTTTATCCGGGTCCTTGCTGCCATATGAAAAAGAGAGAATTGCCACAGCATGCAGTACGCTATCATCCTGAGACGCAGCATCTTCAGTCGGTTCTTCATTGACGAGCGATTGCTTGTTTTCCCAAGTCAAAAGCAGTTTAAGCAGTTCCTCTCTGTCGGTTTCATTGGTCATCCCGCTATAGGAGAGCAACTTCAGGGTAGTTATAAAAACCGCTCCTGATGTGTTCTTGGGCTGGTATTTCAGCAGGACGGTACCCTTATTATCGTCAACACCCATCACGCCTGAACTCAGTGATGACTCAATCGTGCCGTCCGACCAGATCTCATATTTGCCTTCGCCATCCCGGCCGTCAAAGGCGGTCGGCTTGCAAAAAGAAGATGCTTTGCGCTTTTTCACAATGATTGAAACCGGAGCGTCAACAGCATTGCCAATATCTATGTCGGTCGGAGGATTTATGATAATCAGACCGGTGCCGTTCTGATAATTGGACCGCGCCAGCTTACGCACGGTGCCTGTAAAGTCATCAATCCCTTTGGAGCCAAGTAAAACGCATGGAACACCTTTCATCCCAAGGGCTTCATCCACTGATACGAATTTTATTTCAGCAGATTGCTCCAGTACCGATGACTCAAACAAATCTTTCTGAATATCGAGGATTAGGGATTTCATCGCAGCTCCAATCTTGTCTTGACAAGTTTCATCTTCTTCAGAGCCTTGATAGCCTCGTCATGATCCGGGTGCTCATCTTCGCTATAAGTTCCGGCACTCAGCCCCTTGTAAATATCAACCCAGAGCTCAAAGGAGACAGGCTGGCCCGAGGTCTCAAAGACGCCGTCACCATCAGCGATTACCTTTGTATTGAAGGACTCATAGGCCATCTTGGTTTTCTGATAGGTCTCCTCGGCCTTTGGTTCTTCCATGATGCTCTTGCCTTCAGACTGAAGCAGCTTGTTCAGCGCTTGAAGCCGGGTGCTTCGGATGATTTTCCTCAAGTCGGATTTTATGGTGTCCAGTCTATCGGAGATCTTCTGCTGCATTGGCTGGAGCTTGGACTCGCAGGCATCAACTTCGTTTTGCAGCAAGGTCAGAAGCTCATCTTCAGCGGTATCATCGCATTGGGATTGAATCTGACTTTCCAAGCCGCCGGAAATCATCCCATTGTATTTATGGATCTCAGACTTGATACCGCTGAGGCCAGTAAGGATTTCCTGTGGAGCATCCTTGGTAAATTCTGAAAGCTCAGTCCACACGCTATTGGTGGCATCAAATGTCTCAATGACCGATTCCCAGCGAGATCGCAGGGCAACGAACCTTGCAAAGAAGCTGTCGGTCATATCCGGCGAGACAAGATCACCCAATGCGGACAGACGCTCCCAGGCTGACTCGTATTTTGAATCCACAAGATACTGGTCGATTAGCAGGGTATAATTACCGGCCTTGATCGTTGCCATGCGCGTCATGGATGGAGAACCAACACCCTTTAAGGCGTTTTCCAGCTCATTCTGGATCGCCTTAAGCGGTAGAGTCAGTGGAACAATCGGGAATGGTTTACCTGAAACGAGTTTCAGCTCATTGCTGTCCTTAATGATCCGGTTGATCTCGGACAGAAGCTCCTCGCGTTTGGAAAGGAAATGTTTCTTAAGCCAGCTTAGGAAATAGACCTTCTGCCAGAGGGAGAGAGTATTGTATTTCCGCTCGTACTGTCCGATTTGGGCCGCCACACACTCGAATTCCACATTCTTGCTGCCGATATCCAATGGGCAGACTTTTACGATGAGGTTTTCGATCTGCAGGATTTGCGCAACCAGGTCCGTTAACGCATCCTCCTGGAGTGAATTTATCGAAGGTGCCGTGAGGATCTTGAAATCAATCGCTTTGATTTTCTTTTCGGCTTCCTCAAGCTTCAAGCTGGCATCAGGATACGAAGCATTCAAAAGAATTCCTGCCTGAGTCGGGAAAAGCCCTTCACAGTTTTTGATCGCTTCCTTGCATTCATTCTTCAGCCACTTGGAAGCGGCCTCACGTCGAATTTCCAACTGATTTTGATCAATCGCCCGGAAAAGCTCTCCGCTGGTCTGGCGGACAACGCCCAGCCCAATCAGCAGCTCAAGGATCTGTTCCATCTGCTGAACGGACTTAAATTCAGTTTCGGGCACGATGAAAAAGAAATTCTTGGCCAGTTTATTCGCTGCCGTCTGTGTTTTCAGCTCGCGCAGAATAGAAAAGAAACAGCGGGGCACTCTCGGATTGTGATCGGTGGTTAAAATCTCCAGCAGATCTCCATAGCTCCATGCGGTTGGAGGATTGGTGTTCTTTTTGGCAGCCTGTTTGCAGTTTTCAAACTCCACATCACTCAATGGGCCGCCGTGGTTTTCATGGGCGGCATCCAGCGAATTCTTCGTGGCAAGCATATAGCGGTAACCCCTGGCAAAATCCGCCACCGGTATGCCTTTCGCCTTGCTCCAGATCGGTGCAATCAGGTAACCGTCCTGCCTGATTTTGTTGGACCAGTTTCTGGCTTTGGAAACCCATTCATCCTGATAGGATTTCAGCAGACCATTGGCGACTTTGCTTAGCCTTGCTTCCTGTGGTTCGAACACCGAGTTCCGAGCAGAATACTTGATCAGGAAATCTTCTTCCTGAACCACCAGCCGTGAAGTCAGAACACATCGCTTCAGGATCGGGTATTTATCGAGTTGCTCTTCAAAGGCGGCATAGTCTGCGGATGCGGGGAACAGCACGATAATCGGATGCACTCGTTCGGTGCCGAGATATGTGCTCAACTTTCTGATGGTTTCATCGGAATCGAGACAATAAACGATTGTCAGCTTGCCGTCCGGTGTGACCCGGAATCCATCCACAGATGGCGATGTAAATCGAGATGAGAACACCTGATGAGGAATGCCGGAGAGCGCCTGCACGGTCGATGCGTTTTCCAAGGACTCATCCAATAGCTTTGCTAGACCAAGACATGTCGCGGCAGTCCGTTTGTTTTTTGAAGCGGACACCTCTTTTACATAATCCTCAAGCTTCTGCTCAAAGCGGCCGTCCTTGAAGAAGCGGACACTTTCCGTATTCGCATTGAGCAGCTTGTTGAATTCCTTCCACAGGCGGAACGCCATTCCGATGAAGCGGCTGTCTTCCACCCTGTAATCAGGGCTCAGGAAAATTCTGTGCAGAGCTTCTGCGGCAAACTCAATCCCGTCTCTCGGGTAAAGGGCTGTCAGCTGTTCGCCCCATTGCTCAAGGTCAGTGTAAATGACAATTTCCGAGGAGTCGTTGCTTCCTGCCGTGACGGAAAAGGCTTTCAAGGCTTCCAGCAACCCAACCACAGATAATTGGCATGTGGAGGTGAAGTAGGTGTCCGATTTCCCTTCAACCGGCTTAAACCCGTATTCAGGTCGGATCAGTTCACTGGCGAGCGTTGACGCATCGATATGCACCATGCTCAGCTCAGCGAATGTTTTTCCCCGTCCTGCGATCTCATGCTCAAGCAGGGTTTCAGCAACGGCTGGAGAAATGTTGGCCGAAGATGTACCACCCACACCCACAGGGAGCTGACCGTAAACAATACGCTCCACGATTTCCTGGGGCACATTCTTGATTTTGCCGATCAAAGGCATGGCGGCATTATCATTGAAAATGTTGCCAGCCCGGGCATCTGTTTTGGCAAAATCCCGAATCAGTGCCCACGAATTGATATCTTCGTTTCGCTCTTTGTGCCTGGCATAGGTCTCATGCACCGATGACATAATGACGTTCAGCCAACCGAAGTTTCTGTTGGCAGAGAGAAAGGCCGCTTCCAGCGTACCCGCCGGATATTCAACCGACTTAGGATCTGCCAGCGACTCTTTGATGTGATTCACATACCGGCCTACATCGGTGACCTGATTCGGTTCAATGGTTACGCTGCTGGCACGGCGCAAATTCGGACCGATCTGAATCTGGTCTCTCATGCCCAAAGAACAGAGCAGAAGGAAATTCACATACGGGTGCTGACTACGCCAGTTTTCGTGCTTGATAACCTCTGAGACCATCAGCAGGTATTCATCATCAATACTGGACGGCGTGTGGTCCCGAAGGCCCCGCTTCAGGTCGCCGGGGGTTTCTACTTCGTCAACGATTATCCAGAGATGTTTGATTCCTCTATATTTTAGGATCTCCATCGCGGCATCGAGCCTTGCCGAATAATCCAATTCCTCGTTTTTCACGCAGGTGGTCAGCTGATCAAGAGGGATGCCCTTGGCATGAAGGGCATTGGTGATATCCGTGTAGAGCGCTTTAACCCCTCCGGATTTCACATCGCATTCGAGAGTCTGCCGAAGGGATTCAATGGTGAGTCGAGCGACCCATGTCGGGGCATCAAGCTCATCATCACATACAGAGCTGTAGCGGATGTAAACCGGTAGCACACCATCGGACAGCGCCGGTTCAAGGACCCGAGCCTTTTTATCTTTTCGATTGTAGGGAGCGACCACGTATTCGTGTTCATTCAGCAGCCATTCATCGATCTGCCCGGTCGCCTCTCCAATCAGTTCGTAGCCGAGACGGGTCTTGCCAAGTCCCCAATCTCCAAATGCCACGAAGAATCCTGCGATATCATGAGCCTGACCATCCCAGAACGAACGCCGGAACTGGTGGAGAGCATTAAATACCTGATTTTGGCCAACCATGCAGAAGCTGGGTGGATAAAGCGCGACGCCTTTTGCTGCCCAAGGTTTCATAATCATAGTTCTATTCCTCCGCGAGGTCGTTATTCGTTGTAATTCCGATAACCGCCCCTCTTGCGGACGGTGTAAATTCAATTTTCAGCCGACGGCAATTACTATCACCGAATAAGCCGCGTCCCATGCGTGGCTGTCCAGCATGACAAGATGCTATGACCAGACGGTCGTCATACATTGCTTCACGGGCAAACCTATCCAGAGCAGCATTCCGCTCCTCAACAGGTGTCTGACAAAGCTCTCCAAATTTGTCCGCCAGGGCGCTGGCAATGGTGTATCCTTCGTTGTCCATGGTCTGACGTAATGCCTCGATAAAGAGGTTATCCGTTGACTTGCCTTGCGAATCACCTGCTGCGGATACCCCGAAAGATTCAAGGACATCATGGCCGAGCTTCCGGTCAACATGCGCGGTATCAACGACCCAGCCATTGTTTTCTTCACGAAATAAGTCGATAAAAAAGAGAAGGCCAAAGCTCTTCTTAATGGCTGAAGAGAGATCCTTGACGGAAGGTTGGTCAACACGCATGCCGCACCATTCAACAGGGAGCTTCAAGCCGTGCTCCGACAACTCAGAGATCCATAGGGGACCCAGTGCTAACTCTGCATTATCTGAAAGCAGGCTGTTAAACAGCTGGCAGTCCTTGGATGTGATGTCCAATCTGGCATTGTCCGGTCCTACGAAAGCCATCTGGCTTTTGGGGAATTTGTTGAACACTTCGACCTCCAGCGTCCATCCTTTGAGCATGAGCCCAGCCAGTAGTCGTGTTCTCGGCTCCCGGAGCAAAACATTTCTTGCCAATAAATAGAGCCAACCGTCTCCAGTGGCATCAGCTCGATAAGCGTTTCCCAGCTCAATCCCCGACTGCGAAACCACAAACCCTTCCTCTGTTTTTCGGATAAGATTGAGCCCATTTACGCAGAGCCTTTGACCGAAACGCTCGAAGCCCATGGTGTTGACAATGCCATCCGTTCCACGTCCTCGAGGCTTACCATCCTTTTTAAAGGTCAGGGTTGGGGCAATATCGAACAAATCTTGTTCAATTTCCTGTCGTGAATAAACACGGCCTTCTTCCGCTCGGGCGAGGGCCTCAGGATATTCCTGGTACCTGGTTGGATCATTCCATAAAAAAAGTTTTGGTAATGCCACCTTCGAGGAGGTGCCTTCCATCTGATTCATGCAATCACCTCCGGTGGTTGTATTTTATGTAACTGCGTTCTGACCGCTTCAATCATGCGATCCTGCAGGAGCTTTCCAGGACGAAAAACCGTACGAAGCCTGCTTGCCATCAATGTTGACTGGAAATTTTGGTGAAGAAGGAGGTTGTCATCAGACTGATCCAGAATTTCCAAGGCCAGCAGATTCTCCATCATATTTTCGACCTGTTCATCATTCAGCGGCCTTGCGGAAAAACACTCTTGGCATTGAACCAGCAGCGGCAGCCACTCTTTGAGCAGACCGATTTTTCGGGTTTCGTAATACAGCTCTACTGCGCTCAGAGCGGCACCTGGCCTCAGAACCAGTTCAAAGTTTGGGGTGAGCGCCGCCTTGGCCCGGTATTGATAAATCGCCAGATGGGTCACCGCTTTATAAAAAGGATGGTTGACCAGAGCATCCTGCAACGCGGTCCGAGAGCTTTCTTCTGCTCCCAGGTCAGACAGTGGATTTCCCTTCTCATCGAACAACGCAAAGCCGCTCCGGATGCGGACGCGACGCATATTCCACGGTGCAGGGCCAAGATTGATGAACTGGCTATTGCCGTCAGCATCCAGCAAGGGGATTATTGGCAAAAGAGTCGGAGCATATCCGTGAGTCCCAGCCCCCTCGGGTAGGGCATGGGGCACAAAACGCTTGAGTACAAAATCGAAAAGGTCCTGTGGTCGGGCAGTCCGCCCCAATAACGATTGATTCCAACTATCCCAGCAGGTCTGTCTCTCCGGGAGAGATGCAAACAACGATGGTATCTGATCAGCCTTCTGGTCGATGATTCGCGTCCCATCGGCCTCAATTCGATTCAGCACTCGGTTTATTGATGAGAGAAACGGCAGAAGCTCATTGCCCGACCATTTCTCGACCTCATCAAGAAATCCTTGTTTGGCTGCAGATGCGGCCCCTTCGGCAAGAATGGAAATCAGGTAGCCGCGATATTCAGAAACCTGAAACAAAGCTGTGCGAATCGCCTTTTCTGAATCTTCCCGGAGCAGGCTATAGAGTTCCGGCGAAAGGCTCCAAGTATCCGGGGTCGCTGCATGCAGGACGCCCGCCTTTTCGAGGGCCGTAATCCAGTCCTGAGCACCGGCAATACTGCTCAGCTCAAAACGGGTAACTTCGCCCCACGTGATGAGATGATTAATGAGGTTTTGCGCTGGCTTTAGGTTGCTCAGGTTCATATCGCATCTTCCCAAATCAAATATTCCCTGACGTTACCAAATTCCAATATTGCATCCCCAATGCTGTCAATTTGCACGACTTCCTGTTCAATGCTGCGTAATACATGTGCTCTTCGCCTACAGGCTTCACCAAACCGACGCCTTCCATCTTTTGCAGCTCTTTGAAAACCTTCACGTTCTCCGCCTTGGCGTCGGCCTCTGTATCTTCAAATGAAGGATCGAGCTTGAAATCGTCATAGGCTGAAGCAAAATGCTTGGTGATGTTTCTGAGGATCGCTGTCTCGATCGGCGGAGCTACACTTCTCAAGGAAACAAAGCGGGATACATTTGTTTTAAACACTGGACGCTGAGCCCATGGCCCTAATGCGCGGTCGACATAGGCGTAGACACTGCCGGGAGAGATATTGCCGGTTAAATCGGAACATCCACCTTGCAAAGCATCAATCAGAAGAGAGGTAAACACGCCTTGACCATTTTGTTCGCTGGAGGTTTCGGTGGAACGGCAAGCGGTTAGTACGGTTACTCCATCTGCCAGCTCGGCATATTTGCCATCGGTCAGATTGGGTGACCCCATGTTGCCTGAATAGCAGCAGTCCAGAATGACGATTCTGCTTTTGGCCTTCGATTTATTGGCCAAGTTAAGAATGTCATCCATGGATACGCCTTCATCGTACTTCTTGAAATCCGTAGTAACGATATGCCCACCATAAGAACTGACAGTTCCATGCCCGGCAAAGAAAAGAAGCGCTATGTCCGGATCGCCATCAAACAAGCTCTCGATTTCCTGTTTGAGATTTGAGCGGGTAATCGTGAGATCGTTTGACGTCATCAGCTTGACACTGAAATTGGGCGAACCATCGCTGTTTCGTTCCAGGACAGATTTCATTTCAGTTGCGTCATTTACACAGCCGGAGAGCGGGCAGCTGGGATAATTGTCGATACCCACGATCAATGCTTTCCTCATGATACCCACCTCCTGTTAAAGACTATCGAGCCAGTTTGAAATATTGGCCCAGGTCCAGTTCAGTATTTTCACATGCTTCAATTCGGCGGGAAGTGTGGCCGGTTTGTTTGATGAGTTGCCCCAAATGCCAAGCCTCGGCACACTTTCTTCACCGGCGCAGTTGATTTCCCAAAGCTGCCCGTCGGCGTTTTTTGTATTTTTGGTGACGATGATCAGCATTCCATCACAGCCTTTGATCTTGCGACGGCAATTGGTTTTCCATGCAAAGTCCCATGGATCTTTTACCGACATGTCCACAAATTCGAATGGCGAGTTTTCATTTTTTGCCTGTCCAACCAGCAGGTCTCTTAGGTTTGCGTCTTCAATCGCAAAACTGATGAATATCCGATTTTTACTCATTGCTCGTCTCCTTGGTTTATTGTTTTAGCGAAAGCGTTTGTTGAGAAACGGGCCATCTCAAATGCCCTCCAGTTCTTTTTCGATATCCTCCCAAGTCGGGGCTTTGAGTTTGCCGGAGAGTATGGCGTCAGTGTCCAGCTTGCCTTCAATTAAGGACTCGACGTCAGACTTGGCTTTCAATATAAGCGATACAGATTTATATCGATAATCAGCACTTAACCTTCCAATCTTCCCAATTTTCTTTCTTTCATCATGACTTATCATGGGGATGAGAATTTTTTCAAAAACATCCTCCGTAACAGTTGGATAGACCGATCCAGTATTCCATCTCATTATCTGAGATGTAGAAATATCATGCTTTAAAATCAACTCCAGAAAGTGAGCCTCTTCGATTGAGGATGTTTTCAGAACAGCTATTGCTGTGCTTCCTATAGATTTGTCTAAATGAAAAGGCACAACAGAAACACACTTCCTATTCACTCGAACGGTAGAAGCAAGAACATCCCCAAAGTGCAATTCCTTTTTGGCACTTGCTGGTAGCTCAGGGATTTTTTTTCTATTTGGTTTTATCAATGAAGATTCAGTATCAATGCTTGATATTTCGACATAATTGATCTGATCATAATCCGCTTGGTTTAATCTGCCGGTTCGACGATTGCAGATTTTTGCAATATCAACTAATGGAACAAACCTTTTGTTAGCCATAAGATACGTTTTTAGCTTCATAAACCTTAACTGATAAAACCAAGCATCCATCCGCTCAGGTGTTAAATCATCGGCTGAAATTACGTTGTGCTTTGCCTCATCTTTGTCTGGAATTGAGTCACCATATAACTCGTTTATCAGCTGTGTAGCTTTAAGCAGAATAGTATCTGCTTTTTCTCTACATTTTTCAGCGCATGAAATATACCCTCCAATATATTTCTGTACTTTTTCAGCAGGTGTGGCGATCAATGCTTCTCTTGTTTCCTCAATGCCAAGATATTTAATTATTGTGCCAACTGCTTGTCTTTTAAGTTGAAATTCTCCATACTTCGACATTAAGTATGCTGTCAGATATTCCGGAACAATTTTATTCTTGTTAACCTTAATCCCGACAATGTGTTGTGTGATATTACATTCCTTGACCCTTTCTGGAATGCGACTCAATGCCCCTAATCTTCCGGCTTTCGCCAATGCTATATCACCAGGTTCAAGTTTTGAGCGAATGATGTCTTGATGAACATCTTTCGGAATGAGAGCCATTTCATTTTCATTTAAAAATAGGTCACCAATATTTTGGACCCTTAGTAAAGGAATGCCACCTTCGGTATTATAGAGGGAGGCTGGTAGCTTTGATCCAAATGGCCCCGTAAATAACTTAGAAAGTTTCTTTAGTTTGAATGTACTTATGCTTGAATCTTCAATCTTCTTATCTAATGCAATAAATTCATTTTTGTAGAACTCTGCATTCCACCTGGATGGTCTAAGATTTTTGGATTCAATCCATGCGCAAGAGGGCAACCCGCTCATTTAGGGCCTCCATTGATATAACTGACCGAAATTTCAACCAAGTCATTTCCTGATGGATCTGGGACCTCTGTTTTTCCTTTTTTCAAATACCCCACATGCTCAGCCACACCCATGAATACAGAGCCTTGCTTTTCAGATGCATGCTTTTTCTTTTGCAGGTAAATGAAGCTAGTTTTTGCACCTGTACCGGAGATGGCAAAAGTCTCAGTTGGTAGACTAACAACCGCCTTCAGAATGGCTTTGCCGCCCAAGAACTCGCCGGTTTCTTCATCTTTTGACCCCATAATATATTCACGAATATAGGCATCACCTGAGTTACAAAGAATGCCATCCGGAACAACGATTAAGAGGCGTCCACCGGGCTTCAATAATTGCAGGTTGCGGTCCACAAAAAGTACTGCAGGATCAACTTTGTCCAGTTCTTTTCTCTTACTCCTATCCCCAGTTTTCCATTTCCAACCAAGCTCCAGCCCTAGCTCTTCCTTACGCATTTTTGCCAATCCCTTGGGGTCATCGTATTTCCCTGAGCCGAAAGGCGGATTGGTCAGGATCAGATCGAACTTGCCTACGAGTTTGTCCACATGGGTATCCGTAATAGAGTCATCGACTTTCAGAAGTTGGCTGTGGTCCTCTCCATAGAGCAGCATGTTGATGCGGGCTTTTTGAATGCTGCCTTCAGCCTGATCCGCGCCAAAGAAGCTGTGGCGTTTCATCTGGCTGAGCCATGCCAGCTTGTCAGCGTCGCTATGGCCCACATGCTTATCATCGAGAATCCGTTTTTTGATCTCACGCAGGGCTCCCACCAGAAAACGCCCGGTGCCACAGCAGATATCCCCACAGAGGAAGCCGGGCAGATCTTTTTCGTCTTTCCCCGGATTCCAGCGTTCCTGCTGATCCTTGTCTCCCCGGCGAGCCCAAAGCTCCGCATCGGTGATGTCGTGAAAAACCATGTGGGTCATGCACTCAACCACCTGTGAAGGAGTCAGGTAGGTGGCCAATCCCTCGTTACTGGCATATTTACCGCGAAGGAATACATCAAAGGCCCAGCCGAGAAGGTCTTCGTGGATCAGATGTGCTCTCATCATCCGGGCCTGTTCGCCATTGCCCACCAGTTCCTTGTCCGGCACCGACAGTCGGATAGGCTGACCATCGCGGTCGCGCAGATCCATGGAGTCAATCGCCATGGCGAGGATGTCGGTATTTTCAAGCTTCAGTGGCTCGTCGTAGGCAAAGATGGTGTGTTCCTCGCCGGTAATGTCTTTCGCCTTGTATTGGGGCAGATTGTTGATTTCCCGGAAGGCATCCTTCAGTTCGGTTACGGCGGCCTTGCCGTTCTTTTTCACATATGCGGAAGAGTAGATATCGGCAAAGAGCTTGCCTTTGCCCGCTCCCCCCTGAAGCTTGTAACGAGGTGACTTTTCAAGGTGAATACGCAGAAACAGGAGCTTGCCCAGTTCGTCAATGGCCGCGTTGGTTGGCTTTACGCCCCCCCGGGAGTAGATGGCATCATGCAGCTGGTCGAATTTGCGCTGGATTGCCCGGAAGTCCCCACGGTGATATTCAGCGGAAAGGTCCTGAAGCAGGCGGGAACGGGAGTCGGAGATCGGCTTGGCAATCTCCCGCCATAAATCCCTGCGTGGCAGGTCGGAAATTTGGGCGTCTTTCTCCAGATCGAAAACAAAATTGTTGTCGCCATCCCAAACCCAGACAAAACGGAATGGTTTGCCTTCATCCGCGCCCAGTCCGGCCTTGAACTTGGCGTCATCTTGGATGGAAGGACGTGCGGCATCGCCGGGCTCAGCTGCCGCAAAGAGAATCACCGGCTCGTCACCATCCATTGCTACCAGATCCGCAGTGGCGTCCATGCTACCGTCACCAAACGGATCGAAAAGTTGGAAGTTTTCGATAAGTTTTTCGTAGCCCAATTCGGCGAGTTGTGCCCGGGCTTGGTCCCGGAGCTTGCCGGATGCATTTTCTTTTTTCTTAGCCATTATTATTTTTCCTCCTGCCGTTTGGGCCGATTAAAAATATTCGTGTTCATAGTCATAAATTGCATGCGTAAAGCCTGCTCCACGGCCTGTGCGCTTAGCCCGGTAGTTTGGGTTATTTCCATCACCACATTGACAATCGGGGCTCCGGGTTTTCCCAGTGCTTTGAAGTAGTGGATCGCCGCATCATGGATCACGTCCTCATCGGATTTGCCGCTGCCGCGTGTGGTCCATTTAGAGCGGGCCAGATAGGAGGCTTCATCTTCCTTCGCCATAAAACCATCGCAGGGTTCGGCAGGTGAAGAGGCTTCCTTGTCGATGCGTTCAAACTGCGGGTTCAGCCGTAGCAACAACAGGGCGCGCTCAGCACCACCGCATTGATTCAGGTCGGGTATCGAAGCCGCAATGGTCTTCGGTGTGGCAGCACCCTCGCGGTTCAGATATTCGCTCATTTGGGATGCAATACTCATTGCTTCATTTCCTCCCGGAAAAACTGCTCGGCAAGCTCCAATAAATGGGCTTTTGCGGTCAAGGCTTCACGCCTTCTTTCAAAGGCCCGAGCGACACGACTGTCAAAATCTTCCCGCCAGATCACCGACAATTGAGGAACCAGCAATACATCGAGGTCCTTTTTACTGACAAAACGCTGGACGGCCCCTGTGGCAAGGCTATTCAACTGCGCCCGCACAATCGGATGAGTCATGGCAATAGTGAAATACCTGGGCGTTTCAGTGAAGCGCAGAGCGGTAAACGTGGCGCTTCCAAGAATCCTGCAGCCTTCGGCCGCCGTCTTTTCATCCAGATAGGCAACCTGTTCTCCGCTGCCCGTTGTGCAGATCAAGACGTCCCCGGGATTTAGCGGCTGTCTCATTCGGGGTGACAGATCAGATAACCGGCAGGTATCCACGCTTTCCACCATCATGGTGTTTTCGTTAATGTGTTCGGCCTTTACAGCACAGACCTCTTCATCCTCCCCGATCCCTTTCAATGTCGATGGAACCGGTTTGGCCACCTGAAGAAGCGGGGTAACGCTACCGCCCTCTAACAGCTGTTTCCGAAGAACCTCATTTGCGCAGTACGCAACATCCCATCGGCCACTCAATTCCGTTTTCCGGATCTTGAACCGGCGCGTGCTCGACTGTGTCTGTGTCTTGCGGTCGATTTCCGCATATACGGCCTGTATGATCTGAGACAGTTCCGCTTCCGACTCCTGGCTCAACCGTGCCGCCTTTTCATAAGCCGTCTTGATTTTGTTCTGCAGTTCTCGGCCTGGAAGCGGGATGGGAATCCCGGCAATATCTTTAAGGCGCAACCGTCTCAAGGCTGTGGCAGACCGTCTGTAAGCGAGATCCTTCAGAATCCTGCCCATGCTGGGTGCGGACAGTATGGCCGCCAGATATTCGGGTACAACGGCAGGCTTCGGGCGCATGACCGAGATCTCGGAAGAAACGGTAATATCGTCATAGCCCTCGGGCATAACCGCCGCCCTGAAGGGCTCGGCAGCCTGAGTGAACAGCACATCCTGAGGCTTTACCGCAGTCCACTTGGCCGCCTTATCTATTGATGCGTATTTCAATCCGGAAAAATGGATATCGCATGCATCAAGGTTACTGAGGCGCAACATCGGGATACCCGATTCACATGATGTCAGTCGTGAGCCATCGGCAAAATAGTCAAGCAAGTCTCCCAGCTTGATGAAGCTGTCGTAATTGCTGTTCGTAATGGTCCTCACTGTCTTTTCACCAAGGTAAAACCTGGGATCGAGGCGGTTGCCTTTGCTTCGAAAATTTTTTAGCTGGATCACGGTACTTCTCATACGCGATCCTCCGGATTGAAGATCGCCTTAACGGTCTCAATCGTTCCAGCAATTGCATCACTTTCAAAATCCTCCTGCCGCATTTCGATCATTGAAATCGAGTAATCGACTGGAATTTGTTTGGCCTTTTTCATGAACAGAACAGAGCACCGAAGGCCTGTACCAGAAAAACAGAATCCGGCTGGCAAACTGACAACACCGAGGATCTGCACAACATCCAACAGCCAATCCCGGAAAGCCCTGTGGCTTGCTCCGGACAAAATCCCTTCCGGTAATACGACTGTGATGATGCCGTCCGGCTTACATTGGTCGATTGCCTTGATTGTATACAGGTATTCAGCCGGATATTTCTTTGACGCCGGGTAACCTTTAAAAAAGGAACTGGTTATTGAGGTTTCCTTTTTCAATTGAATTGATCGGCCGAATGGGGGGATCAAGACAACGGCATCCATTGCCTTGGCGGGCTTGATTTCAAGGTATCCGTCATCAATAAAAGAGGTGCTGGGATACAGAATCTGCAACAAAGACAGGAGTTCCTGATTCCCATTTTCCAGAACCACCTCGCCGTTACCCGAATCGGACAGAGCTGAAAATTGAGCACCTACAGCAGATGTGACAAGCGCCACTGAGCCAACACGTTCACGAATAGCCTGAAAAACCGGAGACAAGGCCAGAGGCAGTCCATGAATAATTCTTTTGTCATCGCTTGCTGCTGCCACCCAATCGATTAACTGAGCAGACTCTTCAGATGTAGATGGTTTTAGCCTAAAACCAGAAAGGACAGCAGATAGCTTCAGAACTCCTTCGGCGCTGATCTCTGAATCTTTCAGGTTCCCTTTGATTCTCGATACCAAATCCGAACAATCATCAACGGTTCCGGTGATAGAACACACCCAAGCATCATCCTGGTCAGCCTCCTCATCGGCAATTCGAGCGATCAAAAGGGTCGATATCACAGCACCCTCAGAGTCCCGTTTTTTTACGCCTTGCCGCAGAAGAGCTGACAAGTATTCAAAAACCTCCTGCGATGGAAATGGTCGTGCTTTAGTGGGTTTCAATGCGCGAGCAGGAAATAGCTCGCCCGCTTTTTGGGATAATTCATAGAACGATAGTGTTGATCCGCCTTCTGCCACAACAAAGGACACGCCATCGGCAGAAAGCAAGGACAGGTATCGCTCAGAGACAGATCCGCGCTTCGGAGACACAACAACCCCACGTTTTCCGGCAAACTTAAATTCCGCATCAATAGACAGGCGACCCACGCTGGCGTCCTTCAGCTGGGCGACCTGAACTCCTCTGGCCTTTAGGTAGTCTTGAGCTTTCATAGAATCTCCGAGTCACATACTCACTTTTACATTGCCAATATACAAGCAGGTCCCGCCGATGTCAATAAAAAATTATCACGTAGTCACAGCCCCATTATTTCCCCTACCCATTCCAAGTCGAGAAATTTCTTTTAATCGCTATTTTTTCAGCATGTTGCATGGCATAAAGGTATGCCGAAATCGAGGTGCGCCCGCACAGCACCGCCACCATCACCCGCTGGTACATGCTGTGCCCGCCGGGCCGGAAGCCTTCCAGTCGGTCGATGGGCGGCAGGTCGCGTTGCGGGTCGGTGAAGGTCACCAGCTCTCCGTGGATCAGATCCCAGTCGCCGGTCGGGCGTCCGAAGCGCGGCGTGCCGATCTCCTGCTGCCTGCGGGCGTCGGCCAATGGATCAACGCTGCCCCGGGCCAGGATCAGGCCTTCCGGCACTTCCAGGGCCGGGAACCCGGCGTGGAGATGGTAGAGCCTGCCCCAGACCACGGCCGGTTCGATGCTGCGGGCCTGGGCGCAGAAGCGCTGATGGTTCCAGTAGCCCCGTTTCAGTGTGCCGTAGACGAAGAGCCGGAGGATGGACTCGGGAGTGTCTTCCAGGTTTGTGTTCAGCTTCGCGGTGTCTCCAATGTTCATGCATTCGCTCCTTCGGGAAATGTCCCTTTGCGCTCCTGGGGGATGAAGCGGAATTCGCTGTTGTCGATGGCCCGCACATCCTCGTGACGGATGGTGAGCATGGTCATGGGCGGTACCTCCAGCTCGCGCCAGCCCTTCTCGTTGTCCACGGCAAAGTCGATAAAGGCGGTCTCCGAGGCGTAGAGCACCACCCGGTGCTGGCGGTGGATGCGCAGGCAGAGCGGCTTGTTGCCTTTGAGCACGGTGATAGTGCCGGGGTCGAGGCGCGAGGCCAGCACAGCGCTCATCTGGCCGCGACAAAGGGCAAGCGCCTTCTTTAGCCCCTCCTGGTCGATGGGGCCTTCGGGTGCGAAGCGGTCGGCCAGACGGAAGATCAGCTCGCTGTCCACCTCGGCGTAGCGCGGCAGCCCGAGGCGGCGGAACAGGTAGTCGGCGTTGTAGATGGTGCCGTTGTGGGTGCCGATGACGATCCCGGCCCGGATGGGATGGTTGTTGCGGTTGTTGAACTCGTTGCCCCGGGTGCGCCAGCGGGTGTGGCCCATGAGAATGGTGGTCTCGTTGTCGACCTGCCCGAGCAGTTCCTGGAACGGCTTCTCGTAGACCAACTCGTGCGCCCGCATCGGCCGCTTGAAGATACGGTGACTGCCGTCGGTCTTGAGCCAGGCCAGACCGGAGGCGTGTGGGCCGCGCTCCTCACTGTGCAGCAGCATGCGGATGAAGACCTCGCGCAGGTAATCCCGCTCGTTGGGCCGTCTGCGCTTGCGGCCGAAGATGATGCCTACTTGTCCGCACATGGAGCCGGGTCCTCCTTGCCGCCGAAGTTCTTGCCGAGCGGTCTCGTCCCTTCGAGGACGAAGGCAGCGTATTCACGCCGGTGGTCCACCAGCCACTCGGCCACCTCCGGGTAGCCCATCTCGGCGGTCAGCCGGGTCACCTCCGGGTGGTCGAGCATGTTGGTGCGCCCGGAGAGCCGCACCGTCTCCAGGGCTTCGAGGAAGCGCTCCGGCCAGGGATCGCTGGCCTTGTCGTCGGGCAGGAACTCGATCAGGCCGTGCCGGGCCAGGCGGGTGAGAAACTCGGCGGCCGCAGCGGCGGCGTCCTCCGGCAATGGTTGGGTCGGCCCGCCTTCGATGCCGGAGAGCACCTCGGTCATGTAGTCCCGGGGCGCTCGGCTGGCGGTGAACGGCGTCTGGCCGCGCATCAGCTCGACAACTTCGAGGCAGTCGGCGGCTTGCAGGGTTTCCCCGCTGCCGGGGATCGGTTCGCCGTCCAGCGTGGTGGAGCGGATCAGAATCTTCATGGGGCACCTCCTTAAACAGTGAGGCCGGGAACTTGCCCGGCCTCGTTGGTGAGAGTGGTGGTTTCGGTTTCGTCCGGAAGGACCTCCTCCGGTTTGGGCCGTCCGTTCTTGAAGGCGGCGTCGCCGGGCATGTTGGCCATCAGATGCTTGCGGGCGGTCTTGAACTCGTCGCCGATCAGGCCGAGGTGGAGCAGGAAGACCCGGAAGTCGTACTTGGCGCTTTGTGGATCGAAATCCCGCTTGCGGCTGGAGGCTGCCCGGCCGTTGAGCGCCTTGGCGGCGACGGCGAGGCAGAACTGCAGGTAGGCCTTGATCCGCCCCGCGTGGAGGGTCGCCTCGAACCAGCGGAACTCCACCGTGCCCCGGTACCAGACGTTGTGCAGGTTGACCCCGTGGTAGCGGCTGTTGTCGTAGTGCTGGGGCTGACGGTTGTGGTAGCCGTACCAGATGCGGTTGAGCTGGTCCTTGGTGCGGGGGCGATGCTGTTCGATGCGCTGGATCAGCTCGTCGCTGACCGGCCGGGTGTAGCGGTTGAGCCGGTCGCGGCTGATGCCGAGGGCGTGGAGGATCAGCGGTTCCTGCTTGTAGATGATCTTGGCCAGGTTACCCAGGTGCCTGCCGTCGAAGGGCGCGGCGTCGATATGGATGTGGATGCCGCACTGGCTGTTGATCTTGCCCCCGGCGCGGCGGATGGCCCGGACCACCTCCTGCAGTTGCGGGATGTCGTCGTAGCCGAGCACCGGGCTGACCACCTCGGCCCGCAGATGGGCCGGGACGCTGGTCAGGGAGGCGTCCCCCACCACCTTCCAGACGCGGCCGCGCAGGTCCTCGACCTCCCAGGGGTCATAGCTGCTGGGGATGCCGACATGGCGGACCGTGCCGCCCACCACCGAGTGGATGGCCCAGGCGATCTGCTCCCGGGTGCGTTTTACGGTCTCGATCTCGATCCCGTAGTGGATCTCTTTCAGGTTCATGCGTGCCTCCGTCGTTCATGGCGCTTCTAAGTCGTTGTCTGGCAAGGCTTTTTAGCCTCCGCTTACACCATGAATGAATGCTTCTTTCCGGACACAAATCAAGTAGAAGAACAGCCGAAGCCGACATTTAACACGTTTATTTTCAATGACTTGCGAACTAGGCCGGATTGGGCGGCGCACGGGCGGCAGAAACCCCGGAGCGGACTGGCCGTATCCGGGGTTTTTGGGTTGGCGGTGGTAGTGAGCCGGTCAGCCGGAAGCGGTATCGCCGGTGATCAGGCTGGCGTGCAGCTCGAGGTTGCGCGACTCGTCGGCCCGCATCCGCGCCAGCAGCGCCGTGAAGGCCTCCGCTTCGTCGGCCGGGAGCTTTGACGCCCGTTCCAGCCGCGCCAGGCGCTGGTGCAGATTTTCCAGCAGGCCCAGGGCGTGGTCGCGGATCAGGCCGTCGCGCTTCTCCTGCGGCGTGGGGATGAACTCGGTCAGGCCGCCTTTGCGTCGAACGATCATGGCCGTGCCTCCTTAGCTCAGGGTCGCGCCCAGCGAATGGATGCGCGGGTAGATCAGCGGCGTGCCGGTCATCTCGGCCTTGTAGCGGACCTTGTTGCCGGTGTTGTCGGTGAAGGTGCGCACCAGGGTGTACTCGGTCCAGTTCTCGTCGATGGGCCGGGTGTCCTGGATGGTCATCGCCTCCCAGGTCAGGCCGCCGTCGTTGCTGGCGAACCATTGCAGGGTGGTGCCGCTGGGGATCTGCATCTGCACATAGGCCTTGGTCGATTCCACTCCCTGGGTCAGCTCGTTCTCGCGGGTCAGGTAGGCCCCTGTGGTCTTGTTGAGGTAGCCCACCAGGTTGACGTCGCGGAAGTTGATGGCCGGGGTGTCGTTGGAAAGCGAGCTGCTCAGGCGCACGCGGATCTGGACCCGGGTGGCGAGGTTGGGCAGCCGTTCCTCCTCGGCGGGAACCATGGCGTCCCAGGTCACACCGCCGTCGGTGGAGTATTCCCAGTCGAGGCCGGTGCCCTGGGGGATGGCCGAGTATTCGTCGAGGTTGATGTCGGAGAACTGCACGCCGGTGATCGGCTGGAAGCGGATCATCCCCTCGGACTGGAAGTTGTAACCGTAGATCTTCATCGCCAGGTCGGAGCCGTTGAGCGGTGTCCAGGTCTCGGCGTTGGAGCTCTCCAGCAGCACGCCCTCCATGTAGGTCTGGCGGGTAATGATGCCCCAGCGGCCCATCTTGCCCAGCGTTGCGGTGCGCACCTTGTAATTGGTGCTGTTGGTCAGCAGCACCACGGAATAGCTGGTGTTGGCCTCGGCGTAGAACGGGTCGTCGAAGCGGATGCGGGTCTCGCCGCTCAGGCTGATCTCGTTCGGGGCCAACACCTTCTCGGCGAACACCACGCCGTTGGGCAGACCAGTGGTGACGCCGCGAATCTGTACCGTGACCGGAATACTCGGGTCCCTGGCGGTGAACTGCAGGCCGATGCTGGAGATCACCTGGTTCTGGGTGAAGCTGAAGGTCTGGGCCAGCGGGTCGCGGGGCACGAAGATGGTCTGTGTGCGCCAGACCACCTGCACCACGGGCACGCGGATGATGCGGTTCTCGATGATGCGCTCGATGCGGGTGATGACCAGCGGATCGTTGATCTGCAGGCTGGCCCGGGCCGAGTAGACGCCGTCGGCCATCTCCACGATGCGGTTGCCGTTGCGGGCGTTGGTCGGAATGGTGAAGGAGGCGCTGACCCGACCGGCCTCGTCGCTGATCAGGTTGCTGGCCATCACCTGGCCGTCGCAGCGTAGCACGATGCCGGACTTGCTCGGGGTGAAGTTGATACCGGTGACGGCGATCCCGGTCTGGCCGCGCCGCCCGAGGTTGGGCGTGATCTGCAGCATGGCCGGGGGCTTGTCGAACACGGCGTAGGGGTTGATGTTGCGCTCCTCGGACCAGTCGTTCTGTTCAACGAGCACGGTCTCGTTACCGGGCAGCAGCGCCAGACTGCCGAAGAAGCTGGCGTTGCTGCCCGCCTGATCGACCGAGAGCACCGTGGAGTGCGGAATGCGGTCCGGCGCGACGAAACGGGCGATCTCGTTGACCCGGGCGTCCCATTCGGCGTGGTAGATGTCCGACTGGGCGGTGTTCGAGAAGTCGTCCGAGTAGATGCCTTTTTTGGTCTGGGCGTCCCGGTTCTGCAGCTCGTTGTTCATCTGGTACTGGGCATCGTTGTACTTCAGGTCCTCGACGTCCTGAATGATGTCGTGGATCTGGTCCATGGTGATGCGGGTCAGGCCGAAGTTGCGGATCTCCATGTCGGTGGAGTTGGGCGGGCAATCGATACTACACAGCCCCAGGGCGTTTTCCGGGACGATGGGCAGCTTCGGGAAATCCGCAGGAGCCCCTTCCAGCCGCTTGATCTCGGTGGTGGTGGCGTAAACGATGTCGCGGCGGCCGAGGTAATAGTCATAGTCCAGGCTGCAGTTGGAGCCGTTCACCGGCTGATCGCCGAGGCTGCCGCGCCCGAAATTGATCACGTTGAGGTTGCCCAGCTCGAGCTGAACCGGCGACATGGTGAGTCCGGCCGTGTTGGTGGCCGGAGGCGAAGCGGTGCCGATCTCCTCGACGCCGTCGTCGACGTAGGAGAGCGCCTCACTGCCCAGCTCCATCAGACGCTTGTAGTCTGTGCGTGCGCCGTTTGTGGAGGCCCGGTAGACGCGATAGCCGGTCGCGCCGCTGACCGGCAGCCAGGAGAGCTTGTTCATCTCCCCGGCTGCGGTGGCCCGGGCAATGACCGCAGCGGCGTTGAAGGCCGTCTCGCCGGTGGCGTTGTAGGCGGTCACCAGATAGAAGTAGTTTCCGGCCGCCGGATGGTTGGCCTGTCCGAACCAGCCGCTGTCCACGTAGTCGGTGCCCTTGATCATCTGCTTGGTGTAGGTCCAGCGCACCGTGTAGGTGGTGCCGATGGCCGGTTCGTTGCCGGAGCCGAGCCAGTCGACATGGTTGCCCGACTGCTGCCAGTCCACGCCTTCCTGGAAGATGGTCGCCCCCTGGCTGACCTCGAGGATGTCCACCACCGGATTGGGGTCGAGCAGGTCTTCGCCGCCGCCCACCGAGCCCCGAGTGACGTTGCGGGTGATCTCGACGATGGCCTCCACCTGGGTCGTCTCCTTGAGCGGCGTGGAGTTGACCGGATAGCGGCGCTTGTTGATGTCGAAGGTCTTCTGCTCGCCGCGCACCGACTTGGTGGCGATGGATTTGGGCACCAGGGTCGAGGTGGGCAGATCGCGCTGATGGCGGAAGCCCTGGATGTAGGCGCGTCCGGCGTTGGTGATCGCCTCCACGCTGTCGTCGTCGACACCGCCGATGAAGGTGTCGAAGCCACGCACCAGATAGCTTCCGGCCTGGTCGAAGGTGCGCTCGGCCAGATTCTGAATCAGGGAATTGAGCCCCTCGGCGGCGGCGAAGGAGAGCTGGTCCTCGGTGATCGAGGAGACGGTGATCCGGCTGCCCGGCAGAGTGCCCAGCAGATCCCGCAGGTAGAGGTTGGACTTCTCCTGCACCGTGGGCGTGACATCGCCGCTCTCGCGGTCGAACTTGTAGATCGGGATCACCCGGCGTTCGGCCACGTTGTTGGGCAGCGTCTGGCCGCTGGTATCCGTCGCCTTGAGGGAGAGTACCCATTTCTCCCGCTCGGCGGTGGGCTCGCCGGTGGCGGGATTGATCAGGGCCGGGTCCTGGGTGTAGCCGTAGTTGTACTTCAGCAGCTCCACGTAAACGTAATCGGCTCCGCTGGTGGTGGCCGGATCATAGGTCAGGGTCGCGCCGCTCACCTGTTCCAGATGGCCGTCGATGTAGACCACGCCCGGGGCCAGGGTCAGGACGTTGGCGGCCGCGCTGACCTCCAGACCCATGATGATGGAGCCTTCCTTGAACAGGAGGTCGGCGATCTTGCGCCGCTCCAGGTTGATGATGTCCTGCTGCTCGTTGAGTTCGGAATCCAGCAGGTCGCGATCCTGATGGTAGCGGATGCGCTTGTAGTTCTTGGTCGGGTCGAATGTCTCGCGTGAGATGCTCATGTTTGAATCCTCCAGTTAGATCTTGATGATCCCGACCAGCTCCACGCGGGTGTCGGAAATCTTGTTGAAGTCGGGAATGTTTTTCACCTCGTACAGGTAGCCCGGGCGCAGCACCTCGCCGGTCGGGTTGGTGTCCTGATGGAACACGCCGCCCATGGAGAGATCCCCGGTGACGCTTTGCACGTACTGCACGTCGCCGCCGAAGAAGCCGTATTCGCGGATGGTGATGCCGTTGGCCTCTGCCTCGTCGAAGCGGAAGAAGATTCCGATGGTGTTGGTCTCCTCGCCGGTTTCCAGATAGCGCACGCCGTTGACCAGCAGCGCCCCTTCGGCGTCCTCCTTGAGGAAAGTCCGCTTGTAGTAGCGCTTGCGGGCGCGTTCGTTTCTGAGCCCGGTCTGACCGATGTCCGGCGCGGGCGGATTCTGCGGGTCGGTAAAGCTGGCATCCCCGTCGCCGATGGCGCAGTGGGTGATGCCGTCCACGGCCTGGCCGAGGAGGAGTTTGGCCGTCAGTATCCGGCCGGTTTTGACGATGAGTCCCAGTGCCATTGCTGTTCTCCTTTAGGTCTGAATTTCGTGGTCTTGATCAATGAGCACCGCGAACAGGATCTGGCGCGTGTCGGCCAGCAGCCCGGCCGGGATCGCGATGCGCTGAACGGTGTCGGATCGGCTGATGTGTGAGCCGGAAGTCCGGACGCTGGTGTCGATGCTCTGCAGCCAGGGGCGCGTCACCCGCACCGCCGCGTCGGCATCGACGCCCAGACGGCCGTGGACGACGAGCCAAAGGTCGGCGTTCCGGTTCAGGTGGTTGTGGACTGCCTGGCCGGTTGCGAGCAGCCTGGTAATTTCTGCGAGCACGACCGCCTGCGTCCGTGCCATCACTTCGACGGGCTGATGGATTCGGCATGCCGCATCCATGTCGGCTTCAAAAGTGCAAACGACCCGGTTGGCGGTATCCGTATCCACCAGGAGTGAGCCCAGAAGCACCTGACGGGTGTCCAGGTCCCTTGCCCAAGGCCGGTTCACCCTTGCGGAAATATCGATATCAACCGTGATGCCAGTCATCTATGCGCCTCAGAGAATCGGGTTTTCCGTGCCGGTCAGGCGCAGCTTGATGTCGAGTTTGTTTTGCACTGGGGTGCCCGGGAGCACGGTGCAGCGCCGCCAGAAAGACAGCGTCTGCTGGAAGGCCTTGTCGCCGAGGTTGAGCGGTGCGCCCTGGGGGGCGGTGTCGAGTCCGGCCTGGGTCAGGGATAGTCGGTACCAGACCGATTCGTCGGTGCCGGTTTCGTCGATGGGATCGAGCACCAGCCCGGTGTAGTCGTAGCCGGAATAGACGGTCGTCCCAGCGTCGTGCACGGCCGGAGCGGTGTTGGCCACGCCCCGCTGCACGGTGAGATTGGCGGTGCCGCCGCCGCTTTCGACGAGCATTTGCTCGCCGTCGATGATGATCAGTTCGCCGTCGGCAAAGCGCGGTTCGGCCAGGGCGATGGATGTCTGCGCCGCATCGATGGCCGAAGCGAGGCCCGTCTGCTCGTTGGCGACGTAGAGTTGCCGATCCTTGATGTCGCCGTCGGTGCCGTTGTAGCTCTCGGCCTCGGGGCTGCTGAAATCCCCCTCGGAAATCTGCTGGGTCAGCGCTTCGTCAAGATAGAGGTGAATCGCCATGGGTTCTCCTTCAGGTGGGCCACTGGGTGGCGCGATAGTTGTTGGTGGCTGCCTCGAACCCGGCCTGTGTCGGCGCGTGCAGATCCTGCTGACGGAACAGCCAGCGGTAGGAAGGCCGCGACCAGCGGAATCCGGCCTGGTTGAGGCGCATGCGGCTGACGCGCATGGGGCGGGTCCGGTCCACGGAGAGACGCAGGCCGGTGGTGTTGAGCGGGCTCGCGCCCAGCTTCATGGTCTCGACCCGATGGCGCTGGAGAGAGCCCGTGTCCACGTAGACTTCAAGCGAAGCCCGTTCGCCGGTCAGATTCGCATTGCTCAGATACCGGGTGTTCAGGGTATTCGCGTTGAGTTGGAACACAGGCCCTCTCCGCCGCCATCGGTCGATCCGGTCGACGGCCAAAGTGACGTCAGCGTCGCAGCCAGCGGTGGAGGCGAGCAGTAGATTGCTGATGCCGCCCTGGTTGGCGGTGAGGTCGAGACCTTCGTTGAGCCTGGCGCGGCCGAGCTGGAAGCAGAGGCGGTGTCGGGATTCCAAGGGCAGGCGCAGGTCGTACTTGGCCTCCGCCCGCTCGACCGGTTCCGCCTGCGTGTCGAAAAAGAAATCCTTCTGCCGGAAGCAGTAGCGCAGCGCGGTCTCGCCATGGGTCAGCGGCTTGCGGTTGAGATGGCTCTCGCCCAGCCCGAAACCGCTCTCCAGCACATCCCCTTCGAAGTCGCGGCCGGTATAGATGGGCGTGCAGAAGGAAACCCGGTCCTCGCCGACGCGGGTGTACGGAAGCCGCCAGTCGTTGAGGGCCTTGTGGTTCAGGCGCATCCGGTTCTGGCGGCCGTGAAAACGGGAGACCTTCACGGCGGCCCGGTCGATTTCCGGGAGCATCTCCGTGGTACTGGTGAGCTGCAGCAGCTCCCAGGCCCTCTGCTTGTTGGTCAGGTGACGGCAGGAACCGAGCGAGGAACGTCCGAGGACGAAGGTTTCATCGAGAAACGCCAGCACGATCCGGCGCACGGCGTTGGCATGCCCGAAGTCGAGCATCGCGCCGCCTTCGATCCATTCCAGGAGGAACTGGAGCCAGAAACAGCGCGTACCCGCCGGGTGGTGAAACACCAGGGCGTCGCGCAGCCCCTCGGTCTGGTTGAGACACAGCACGCGAAATACGCCGAGGCTGAACACCAGCCCGGGCAGCTTGGCGTTGCCGAGTCTGGAACGGGCATTGAGACGAAGAGCCGAGCGGAAGGTCTCCTGCAGTTCCCCCTGCCAACCGAGCGCGTCAAAGTCGCGTTCGATGGCCGGGATGGTGCCCTTGCGGCGATAGATTTCGACCGCCTCCCGCACACGGCGGCGCTGGCAGTCCGGCGAACAGGTGCCGTCCACTTCGAGGCCGACCAGTCTCGCCAGCAGCGGCAGAAAGCGTTCGTCGCAGTGATCCACATCGAAGATGGTCGGGAAGTCGTCGATAGCCTGCTTGAGCTCGTCGAGCGTTCCGGCGGGAAGGCTCAGAAAGGTACGCAGGTCACCGGCCTCGTCGTTGTGCTCGTAAAGCGGCGGCAGCAGGCCGAGCAGATTGTCCTTGAACCAATCCGACATCAACCGGCCCTCCGCAGATCGAGGTTGACGGTGCCGAGAACCGGGATTTCGCCGTGGCGCAGCTCGATATCCTGCTGCGGCGCGTAGATGTGCATGTGGCTGACTCCGCGCACGCCGTCGATCAGGGCCACCAGGTCGGAGAAGTGAATGGTCTGGCCGAAGGAGACCCGGTCGAAGGAAAAGAAATCGGTGAGCGCAGCTTCAATGCGGCTGCGCACGTTTTCCAGCGGTTCACCGGGCCAGACGTAAACCTCGGCGTCGATGGAAACGGGCCGGTAGATCGGATCGAACAGATTGATCTCGACCGTGATGACCTTGCGGCGTTCGAGAAACTCGGCGAGGTCCCGCTTGAGCAGCGCCGAGGGCATTCCGCCGCCGTTGGGGGCGATGACCAGTTGGACGTTGTAATAGCGGATGTTCTGGCAGGCATTGGTGTCGAGCACCTTGGCCTTGGCGACGCCGGGGTAACCTTCGGCGAGCGCCTGGTAATCCTCTAGGGTGACGGCCTTCCAGAGACTGCGCAGCTCCGCCGGTGCCTGTCGGCGGGCGTGTTCGAGGGCTTCCCGCGAAGCGCCGCCAGTGGCGGGAACAGGATTGGTGACGGTCAGGGAGACCTGGCCGCCGTCGAGGTAGACCGGGCTCAGCAGTTGGGTGATCCGATTCGGACCGAGATTGCCCTGGTCTCCGATGGTCTGCAGATAGCTGACGGTGATGGCGCTTCCCTGAGCGGGTACAGCGCCACTTTGCCCGTCGCCGAAAATCAGGGTAGAGATGTCGAGCGCATCCAGGTCGGCCATGAAATGGCGGCTGTCGGCCAGGCTGTCCTGGAAATGATCGACCTCGCTCCAGGCGTCGTCCCCCACCGTAACGGTGATGGTGCCCTGGGCGATGGCGTCGCCGGTCAGGCGGATGCGCTGGAATGGCAGCCCCGTCGATGTGAAGGTCTCGGTGCGGCGCACGCCTTGACGGGCCGGGATGTCTACCGAGAGCACGCCTCGCGGGATCAGGCCGTCCTCGACTGTCTCGAAATCCGCCTCGCCGTCATTCAGCAAGGCGCGGCAGGCCGTCCCCGCCGGAATGGTCAGGTCCTTGCCGAGCGGAGCGGAGAGCCGAAAACGCAGCGTGGTGGTGGAGGCCACCGGCGAATCCAGCCGGTAACCGATGAGCTTGCAGAGGTTGATGACGTTCTGCCGCTGGCGGGCCGTGGGCAGGAAAGCCTCCGCCGCCTGGACGTCCAGGTAGTAGGCCAGCATGTCGCCCACGCCGCAGAACAAATCGAGCAGGACGACGCCGAGATCGGAGTGGTTGAAATCGGTCCAACGGTCGGTGAGCTGCGGGATCTTCGCCAGCAGTTCCTGGCGGATCGATTCGTAATCCTTGTTGATATATCCGATGCTTGCGCGGCCCATGGTCTCTCCGGTTTTCGGCGGTTATGCGAGAGCGCCTGATGCTCTCGCCACGCCGGTTACTTACCGGAAGGGACATGGATGTGTCGGAGACGGGATGGTTCAGCGAGCGGGGCTGGCTGGCGCTTCCCTGTAGAAGGGATAAACCAGATTCCCTTCCACCTGGCTCTGGATCACGCGATAGGCGATATGCACCGGCAGGAGGTTCCTGTCCGTATTCGCCGGAAGGTCATCGAAGCGCACATCCGTGATGATCACCCGCTTTTCCCAGCGCTTGATGGCGTCGATCACGTAATGCCGCAGCAGGCCCTTGAGGACCTCGTCGTTCTGTTCGAACACCAGATCCTTCAGCCTCGAGCCGAACTCCGGATTCATGAACCGTTCGCCGATCCGGGTGCCGAGGATCTGCAGGATGCTTTCGCGGATATGTTCGTGCTCCCGCGAGGTGGCGGTCGAGACCTGGGTGCCGCCGGATACCGACTGAAACCGGAACGGGTAACGCAGCCCCTTGCCGAGAAAGTCGTAGCTCATCAGGTACGCTCCTCGCAGTCGATGCCGCACTGTCCCGAGCAGCCAATTTCCGAAGTGTCGTCGTCGACAGCTTCTCCCTGGAAACGGATCACCAGATCCAAGCCGCTCTTGAGCCCCAGGTGAATGGTTCCGTCCGCCTCGATCAGCCCGCCGTGGCCGGACTGGCCGCACTGGAATCCCTTGGCTCCCCCGGAAAGCAGACGAACGGCGATGGTTTCGCCGATGCCCTCGATGCGGCCGATGCCGATGATGTCGATTGGTCCGGCCGGGTTGATCAGGGTGATAAACCGCTCCCGGTGATCGACGTCGAGACGGATGCCCTCGGGCAGATCCACCGCGAAGCGTTCCGCGCCCATGGCGGTCGGCGCTGTCCCGGCGGGCAGTCCGCTAATACCGGCCGCCTCCTGGGTCGCGCTCAGATAGGGCTTGACCAGGGTGTAAAGGCGTCCCGGGGCGACCTCGATGGCCGTGTCTGGTCCGGGAGTGACGACCTGCTGTTCCCCTGCGTCGATGACGCAGATTCGCTGGTCGTCAGTGGTCCGCAGGATCATGCCGTCGGGCAAGGTGAAGAGCCGGTTGCCGTCCGGCAGATCCCGGGGCTCGGTGCCCGCTGGTAGTTCGACGAAGGGATAGAAATCGGGCTCCGGCTCGATCTGTACCTGCTCCAGGTACTCCTGGGTCCTGGCCTGCTGGGCCTCCAGATAGGCCTGGGCCTGGCCTCGCATCGCCTCCGAGGCGGCGTGACCGGCCTCCAGCAGCGTGCGGATGCCGGAAAGCTCTTCACGGATGCCGGACAGGTGATCGCAGAGCACCCGCAGCACATACTGTTGTTCGCCGGAATCGGTCTGTTCGATGGTGGCCTGCAAATCGGCGGGTTCTTCCGAAATCATGGACAACCTCCATTACATGCCGACATTGGCGGGTTGGGATTGATAGCTCATGGCGTTGACCGTCGTCACTGTCCCGGTCGCGCCGTCGATTTCGAACACGGTCCAGACCGTGCCCGGGGCGTTGGGAACGGTGAAGGTCTGCTCACGGCCATCGCTCAGGAACACTTTCACCGATGCTCCGGACTGCGCCAGGCCGGTGCTCGGATTGGCGTTGCGGTTGGTGTAGTCGTGGACCGCGTAACGGTAGACGCCGGGGATGAGCCGATGGATGGTGATGGTCTCCGGCCCGTAGGAACTGGTGTCGTCCACGTCCAATTCCGCCGCCTCGTTTTCGATGGTGTGGGAATAGAACACATGGAAGCGACTGCCCGATGGCGTCGGTCCGGTGAGATGGGAATCGAGATCCCGGGGGTTCAGGCCCCACTGCAACACGATGCGAGCGACCTGGCCGTCGAGCTCGGGCGAGAGAACGATCTGGATGTCGCCGGAGGTGTTGGGGTCGGCGTTCACCCAGCCATGCCAGGCGATGTATCCCGGCGCGGTGACCTCCACGTAATAGAACCCCTCGGGTACGGACAGCTCGAACCCGCCATAGGCGTTGGCGAAGGTCTGGTACGCAGCCGGGCCGGTTTCCGAGCGGCGGAATTCGATCAGCGCGTTGCCGACACCGCTGGTGTTGAGGGCGTTGACCACCATGCCGCTGAGGAAGACCGTGGCTCCACTGGCAAAGTCCGGGTGGTCGGCGAACCAGGACGGATCGCGGACCTCCAGCAGAACATGGCGAAGGCTGTCCCGGGCCGAGGATCGCCAGACCATGAGCACGGCGTTGCCGATGGTCCAGCCGCAGCGAATGACACCGTCCGGCCCGATCTCCGCAACCTCCGGATTGCTGGTGGCAAAGACCGGAGCGTCCACGTCGCCGCGCAGGGAGAGCGGAATCCGTTGCTCGAACTCGCCAGCGGAGAGGCGGATGGAGCGAGGCTGTAGATCCCAGTGGCTGAAGGCTGCCAGGGTATCGGTCATGAAGGGACCTCCACCGGTGCAGAGACGCCGCCGCCATAGACCTCGACCTGGACGTGACGCAGGCTGAGCCGCTCGGGCGAATCCCAGACCAGAATCATGGCCGCTCCGGGAACGAAGCCGCATTCGACATTGCCGTCTTCATCGACACTGGCCACGTCGGGATTGGACGATTCGAACACCGGCGCTTCGGGCAGACCACGGATCGAAAGCGGAATGCGCTGAACGAATGGGGATCGCGAGACCCGGATCAGTTTCGGGAAAACATCCCAGTAGTGCGGTTCCTGCGGCTGTTCGAGATTGTTCATCGCGTCCCCCTCAGTTGTCGATGGTGTCGGGACTGCCAGTGACGATGATGGCTCCGCAGGCGGTGATGTCGCCGATGCGGGCGTTGGGCAATCCTTCGGTGATGGTGTCGAAGCTGCCGGTCACGATGGGCGTCACGCCATGCCCCGGGATGGGACAGACGTGCAGGTCCCCCATGCGGGCCACCGGCATGCCGTTGTCCAGCGTTCGGCTTGCCCCGGTGATGATGACGCCGCCGTGACTGCTGATGTCGCCAAGTCGAGCCTGGGAGCTCATGGGTTCACCTTCAGCAGCAGATGGATCAGAAAGCCGATGAGTCCGCCGATGGTGCTGCCGATGGTCAACACCAGGCCGACGATCTTCCACATGGTCTCGGTCCCCATCTTGGAGCCGACCCGGGCGTGCAGCCGGTCGATCTCCTCGGCGTGCCGGTGCAGATCGGAATAGATCGAGCGGACCAGTACCTCGACGTTTTCCTTGTCCGATTTCTTCTCGATTTCACGCTCGATCTTCTCGAGTCGGTCCTGGATTTCCCGGCGATGGTTTTCGAGGATGCTGCGGAATTCCTCCCGCCAATGATCGAAAGTCCGGGCCAGCAATTCCTCGCTGGCCGAGAGTCCGGAGGGCGTTGTTGTTCTTTCTCCCATGCAATGCTTCCTTCAGGTGTTGATCAAGACGGAGTTCGTTGAGCGAATGATGATGTTTCCGGCCACCCCATCCATGAACACGAGGCTGCCGGACTTGTCGGTGGCGCTGATGCTTTCCTGGCCTGGCGCGGCGTTCATGCGCACCACCTGACCGGCCTTGTCTGTGAGCCGGATCTGTTCGGCGGCGGCGGTGGAATCGACGAGGATTTCCTGAGTGCCGTTGAGTCCCCAGATGTGAACCTTCTCCCGGCCCTTGGTGGTGTCGATGAGGATCTTCTGCCAGCGGGAGCGGCCCTTGTCGCACGAGAGGATGTGGACCTTCTCCTTGTCCTGCCAGGCTTCGAGGATCACCTGCTGGCGGCAGAGGTCGGTGAGCTGGATGCGGGCGCGGGAGCCGACGATCTGCGAGGCGATGT
>Ga0302253_1000368_pt1 | contig 39423 bp, 63 predicted proteins | sample AAG_RA_Trp_MG_FD_193537 | JGI IMG/M metagenome (GOLD analysis project Ga0302253, IMG submission 193537) | Enriched activated sludge microbial communities from anaerobic digester in WTTP, New Holstein, Wisconsin, United States - AAG_RA_Trp | ecosystem: Engineered > Bioreactor > Anaerobic >...
CTGTCGAGAATGTTACCATACCTTCATGAGTGTGGCCTGTAGATGCATATGTACTATCGTGGTTGTGATCGGCAGTGGCAAACTCAGCAGCACTCGCACCTTCAAGTAAGTAGGAGTCTGCGGCAGTACCGGCTACGGTTAATATCTCCGTTCCATCATACGTGAGTATCCCGGTTCCCTTAGGCACAATATCAATACTTGTATCTGTGCTACTTCCCGATGCATATAGAACAATATCAGGACCACCAACTTCTAGTGCAAGATACTTGTCTTCATCTGCACTATATGAACTTACATCAAGTGCTGCATACCCTGTATTCTGATCATATAACATCCCATGTGTATGTTCTTCACCATTAATGCGGTATTCACCACCAGAAGGAATATCAATATTAACATTATCTACACCTATTAGTGACCTATATGGTGTCACATCATTGGTGGGTGTCATGACAAGATACCCGGGACTTGAGTTTGCCGAAGCATCTATATGTTCATGACTCGTACTGGCTGCCCCCACCTGAGTATACGTAACGGAGTGAGGGTTACTCACACTATCCTGGTGAGAACGCTCCGCATACATCCTCTTGAATGACATTAGACCACCGAGACACCATCATAACTGTAGTGTATAGTTGTACCTCCATTATTCGTTATACGTAAATAATGTGTATATGTCAGGTGGAAGCAATACCCCAGAAGGCTCCCTGTAATAGTACCCACATTTGTATAGTCTGTCCCGTCTCCTATCTCCAACTTGACCGTACATGCATCATCTACATATAAGTTATGGATTATCCATTGGCCATTCGCACTGGTAGGGCCGATAGTTGCGGAGGCTGAGGCCGCCACTGTCCCTTCATCTGCAATAGTTACAATTGTCATAATGTTACCTCATGAATATAATCTGCCACGCTATCTCAACAACTCTATCTGCATAGAATACCATTGGTGTGAAGGTTTCTCGAGCAAAGCATATATCACCACTAGCACCTGCAAGCAGATGGATACCACTTTCTGCTATAGTATAATTTGTAAGTGGTGTGAATGATCCCCTGAATGTAATGGTATCATCTTCAAAGAATGTAGTAGTTTGATCCTTAACTGCCAGTGCACGATCAAGAACCTCAGACTCGAGTCCAGTATCATCATGTTCAGGTACGGTTGTCCCTGTGCCAACTGATATATAATCATACCTATCCATGACCATTGTGGCTACATCAGCCAGTCCTACGTCAAGAATCAGGTCATCAGCAAACTGATCCACATTACCTAAAAGTTTCTGTACTCTGTGATCTAAGTTGTCCGGCTGGAATGTGATACGTTCATCAAGTACTGTACCATCATTATCCTTAGAAGTTATGTGCAGCCGGTCCTGCATCTTAAAGTTCATATTCATTGTACTACCTCTGTCTTCTCATCGAATGCATTATATGAGCCAGTTAAGTAGACGGCCGCACTTGCCAGTCCACCCTCTTGATTTGTCCCGTACATCTGATACTGTACATGGTGTTCTCCAGTACCAAACACTGTATAGTCCAGTCCCAGGTCATCTACACCATCATAGGTCTTATTAATATATAAGTCTGCTGAGGCACTATTATAGATAGTAATCCAGTCTGTATAACTTTGCTCCGCAGTTGGTCCGTACACTATACGCATCTGTATCTCACCCGTGGCCATAGTAGTCTCAAGTGGTGGATACGTACCAGATGCATCATAGAATACTGCTACACGGACAAGGACATCCTTGATCGTGGCCGTCGTAGTCGTACCTGCACATGTAGCAGTAATAAGTGGATATGAGTGAGGTGCATTAACTTTCTCAGTCACGTACCACTTATGCATAAGTGTGCTTTGCTGGCTGCTTGATGTATTGTAGCCCCCATAGTCCATTACTTGACCATTATCAACAGTATACAAGTCGGCATTTGAAGCATTGCCCCATGTCATGGTCCAGTCAATGGATGCTCCTTCTGCCGTTAAGTCAGGATCAAATATATATTTTACCTCTATATCGGCCCACTTGAATGACCACGGGAACCACTCTTCCAAGAACGAGTTACTACCATTTATAGTAATGGCCTCGGCAGAAGTAATAGTAACAGTTGGTTCATTATAGGCAGCCACTGCATAGATACGCATGAAGCCAGCACCCTCTATCTGTTCACCACCAATAATGGGTGTTATCTGGTAATCACCTAAGAATGTCTGGCCTTCAATTGTAACGGATATTTCCGTAGTGGGGCCAATATATGCACTTGTAGATGATGCAAAGACATTATTCCATCCAGTATCAATGGGCAGTGGCTGGAAACTTAATATATTGCCATCAATAATCGAGAGCCTGTCGTTGAGGATATCAAAGATAGTCATAGTTGAAGCCCCAATACCTACAACTATGGAATCATTCTTTATCCTGACATCCTTAACACCATATCCTGTAGCACTTTCATGAAGACCAACTGTTTCATCGAATATGAAGATCCTGTCTCCCTCGTGTACGTCAAAGTATTCACATGGAAACTGTATCTCGTAACGTATTTGTGGCACCTTACGCTGATCATAAATCCGTTGTGCTACCCACTTGAGTTCATCCATGGAGTTACAGCCATTATACCTATATGCTACTGTACGCTTCCCATGTGCAACATTTCCATGCGTAACACACAGGTCATTTGATTCCCCATACACTATTACACCATCAACATTATGATTGACAGAGTTCTCAACCATAGAGATATTAATAGGAGTAGGAAATTCTCTAATGTCGGATCGGTATTCCCCATACCTTATACGCTTATATAAACCATTCTGTTCATAATCGAACCACAGTCCATAGTTAAATATATTCACAATAAGCCTGTTGAGTGCCGTCATGACTGTACAGGTAGAGAACCCCATAGATGGTATCTTGCTTCCGGCAGTGCCCCCGGGTGGACTTGTCTGATCCTTAAATTGTGCATCACTATTATCAGTCCATCCTGAATTACCTACACGATTAAGTATCTGCTGTACGTACCATCCAAGTGTCTTACTACTTGTACCACCAAGATTATTAATATAAATACCCGTATAAGTAGTATCTGTGATATAGAAGTTTGATAGTTCATCGGCCAACTCTACTATTTCAATATCATATATAGTATTGCCGGAGATAGTCCTATTGGTCTTCCTGCATTGGCTTACCTTACCAGTGAAGACATCCTTTGTCATACCATACCTGATAGTAATGGTAGTGCCTTGAGGAATGTAATAGGGACACATAAATGTGGCGTAGTTTAGACTGTTGGACCGTAAGTTGATATCAACCTCCGTAATTACATTAGTACCAACAGTGTACATGCCGTAATTAGATAGATAGGTGGTCATGCTTGCCAACACCTCACAAGAGTCAGTTCCATTCGCGCCATCATCTGGACTGCATCAATACTTTCAATGGTGATCTTATCTACATACCACACAGTTCCAGTATCCAGTCTGTCATATTTAGGCAGTGTCGTATCATGTACTCCGTTGGCATCACACTGGGGAGACTCAACCATAAGTATCTGTCCCGTGTCTACTGATTGCCATATACGAATAGGATCCATATCTTGATTATATGCAGCGCCAGTAGTTGCTGCCTTATACGTCAAGGTAGTCTGGAGTTTAACAGTCCAGCCTTCCTGACCCAGGGGCACCCATACAGTCTGATATTCTATTACGTTTGCTGCCGTATTCTGGATATATGGTACACTGACCTTACTTGCACGGCCTTCATCCACAGACCTGGTAATACCTGTAAGCGGTGTAAGTGGAGGATGCTCCGTGTCGGTCCATACTGCATAACTTATAATAGTCTTACCATCAGTAGTCTTAACTTCATGTACTTTTACACGCTGGAACTTGACACCCATTATGCCACCGTCCTCTTATATAAATCAAGGGTCATTTCATATATTAGTTTGTTTCCGTAGCGTGATCCAGGCTTTGCATCAAGCGATATAGAGTCTACCCACCATGAACTACCAACTTTAAGTGTCCAGTTCCACGTAGGGAAATCAAAGCCTGTAATAAGCAGGTAGTCATTACTGTATACTGTGGCCCAATCTGCATGGTCATGCACAGCACATACAAGTTTGACTACTGGGCCTACCATCCCCGTAGGAAGGTAGTAGGACTTCTGATTACCATATGGTACGTATTCTTTCTGGGCCTCCTTACTGATAATTATGTGTTTTATACCCAGTACTTCGAGTGCACCCAAGTCTGTTGTGGCCCCTACGGAGAATTCCCCCGATACCTTATCCAGCATATTCTCATTACGATAATGATGGAACACTATACCGCTACAAGTTGTGAATATGCTCATGCTATGACTCCACGTCCGAACAGGTCTTTCTTGATTCTCCGTATCATATCATCAGTTACGGCCTGATCTGCATTACCATTAATATTCACAGTTATGGATATATTCTGATTACTTCCACCTGCATTATTATTAATCGTGGCTGCACTTGCAATGGTCGAGGCTACCTGTCCAAGTGGCCCTATAACTTCGCCTGCATGTGCATTAATCAGGCCACTAGCCTTGAGTAGGCCTCCTGAGGCGGCACTGGCTATCTGCTTAAGTGAGCCATCTGCCTGACGGATGAAGACATCCTTACCCTGTGTGACAATTTCGCCTGCGGCACCTTCTGCTCCACCCCTGAGTGCACTGGCATTCATATATCCAAAGTCTGACCTGTCTAAGTTGGCTCCCCACTCTTCTTTGGCCTTAGATGCTTCAGATTCTTTCATGGCCTTCTCAAGGGCTGCGAAGTCAAACCCTGCCTTCTCTATGAGGGTACTCTCTCCACCCATAGTAAGCAGGCCCTTATTCTTATCAGTTACCGTTTGTATTTTATTGAAATCAAATGTCTCTGTATCCTTGAATGGTGTCGTGAATGACCACCCTGTACCTGACCTAGCACCCTTATCTTTCACCTGTGACCATTCGTCTCTATTATTTCCCGGCTGTGTAGGATAGTATGGATCATACCCATACTTCACACTGGGTGCACCCGCCGATCCACCAGGGCCATACATATCACCGGCACCATAGTCTCTATTCCAGCCTTCGCCGCCCGGAGCAAAGTCTCTCAGTGGATCACCTGTTAAGCCGGTAGCCCATGGATTGTCTTCGGGGCCATTCATGAAGTGATTGCCTATATATGAGTATCCTTCACTAAGTCCTGGTAATCCTGTTGTAACAGTACTGACATCATCTTCTTTACCGGTATCTCCACCCGGAACTGGTTTTTTGCCCAGCATACCCGGACCACCACTAAACATGCCCGCAACACCCGGAATCCCTTCATATCCATCCTGTTTGCCCTGTCCAATTACCTTGGATCCACCGAAGTCCTTGGAATTAAGTGACGCAAGTAACATGTTGGTATCTTCTGTACCTTCCTTGCCATCCTTGTGCATTGCATCAAGGACATCGGCCATCTTGATCTGACCTGCATTAAGCCTATCCCAATTAGATTTCTCCTCTGCTAGTGAGAATGTTTTACCAACTTCAGGTTTGGGTTCAAATGCGGTAGACAGTATGGACTTCTTACCTGTAATCGCTGCTGGTATATCCCACATGGCATGCTTCTCACCAAACTGGTATCCGGTCATATCACCGCCATGTGTTGTCTTATATCCTGCCTGCCGTATCTGTTCCATTACTCCGAGTTGATCAAGTGCTGCTATACCGCCAAGTCCAAGACCTACACCGGCTGTTGTTCCAGCAGCAACACCACCCGTTGTCAGGGCGCCAAAATTAAAGAGTCCCTGACCAGCAGCAGTCATAGTAACATCCTTAGACAGTGCTAGCATATCTGCTATTTCCATTGTAGCAGGTCTTGATGCAACCTGAGGAAGTACTTCCCATGTACTACCAGCGGCCTCGGCTGCGGCTAATGCACCACCACGGCCAAGGAGTCCACCGAGTTTGCCTCCAAGACCTTTAAGGCCTCCCTTAAGGCCCTTAAGCCCACCTAACTTCGCAAGTACGGCCGGTGCTAAGTTTGCACCAAGTATAAGTCCAAGTGTGGGGTCAAATCCTCCAGCCTCACCAGTAGGCATACCAGCAGGTGTACCTGTACCGCCGAACACATCTGAACCACCTGTACCTACGAGGCCTTCCCCAATCCCCATACTGGTAGACATATTCCAGGTCTTGCCACCCTGGCTCATTGTGAAAGGCCCAGCCTTCTTAAGTGTCTCGGAAGTGGCACCTCCACCAGGAGATGAACCATAAGCACCAACTACTGAGGTACCTTCTAACTTATATTGCTTGAATATACTTACAAGTTCCTGGGTAGCCCTGGTAGAATCCTTCACCGCATCAGTATTACCTTCTACTAACCTATTGGCTTCGTGCACCTGGAATGACTGCATACCCGTACCATCAGCAAGGAACCTGACTTTGTGGTTCGGCACTACATCTACATCACCCTTCGGTATGATTATCTCGGGGCCTTTCTCACCAACAACTGCCATCTGACCAGCACGGAGAGGGCCACCTCCAGCACGGAATGTCGGAGAACCTGTTATACCGCCCCATACATCCCACCATGGAATGTCCTGGTGCTGATAAGGCTTGGATGCTTCATCATGTACCAAGTTATAGCCAGACTCACGAACATATGATAATGCTCCTACATTGTGTAGTGCACCCACTCCGGCTACACCCACTGCTGCACCTGCACCAACTGCACCAAGAGTTCCCAGTGCCCCTAACTGGCTGACGGCTGTACTCGTTGCTATGGCAGTCTTCAGGGCGCCGAACATACTTATTAATCGTACTACTACAGTACCAATATTAGTAAGTGCAGAGACAAATGATGCAACTGGCATAATTACAAGGGCAGCAGCCCAGGCCTTAGCGAACAGTCCTGCATAGGGAAGCATAGTCCTGACGACTTCCCCAATAAACATGAATGCCTCAAGTATGTCAGGTAAACTATCCTTAAGTACAGATATGATACCCTTCACAAGTGTGAATGTCTCCTCTCTTGTTAGGAAGTCCTGGACTTCGGAGAGGATACCCTGAAGGTCTTCCCATACTTCGGGGTCCAGCATGAGTTTGGCACCGAATGCCGTAAGAGATGTCTGGAAACCATCAAGGATAGACTGGAACCTGAGTGAACCCTCGGCTATATCTCCAATGTCTACTCCAAGTTTCTTGAAGTACTCATCGAGGTCGGCAGCACCATTCTTCAGTTTCATCTGCCCCATGGCATAAGACTGTATGGCCCCCTGCAAGTTCTGCAAGGGATTAAACACAGACATGATGCCCTGGCTGAGCATATTGACAACTGACATCAGGGAGAAGTAGACTCCAAGTGCACTCATAGCCAGACTTGTGAAGGTCCAGGATAACTTACCGAGTATACCACCCTTACTTCCAAGATTATCAATTGTGACACCAATATCTTTGCCCATACCCTTGACTTGCTCGAAGAAGCCACCCTTGGCAAGTGGACTCTGCCGGTTACCCTTACCTGTACCAGGAGGAGCCTCACGCGTGGCACCATACTCACGCATGTATGTATCCCAAAACTTTTCCTGTGAACGCTGATCCTCAGGTATTGCCTCAGCCATGAGTATGAATTCACTGAATTCTTTCGCATCTGCAAGTTGTTCAGCCTTTAAATACTTAGCATTAAGTGTCTCAGCAGTAATACGGTCAAGTAAATCTCTCTGAGTCTGTTTCTCTTCTGTCTTAAGGCCCCGTGCATTTAATGTCTCGGCAGTTAATTGGCTTATTTTCTCAGCCTGTCTACCTTTTTCCTCCTTATCAAGGCCCCTTAAATTATGCATATCAGCAATTAACTGATCTGTCTTGGTCCTAACTTCCTCTGCACCAAGTAACTTATTATTAAGTATCTCTGCTGTGAATCTATCAAGTGTTTCTTTCTGTGCCTGACGTTCTTCCTTTGCAAGATTCTTAAGATTCTGCATCTCAGCAGTGAGTCTTTCATTGGTGGTCTTTGCTGCCTCAAGTTCAGTATCGGGCGTCTTAACGTAACGTCCAATCTGACCCACAAATACATTACCAGGACCTTCAGTAATGGCTGGAGATTCTTGTATTGCAGCGTTCCATGCAGCCTGCAACTGCTTCTCAATAACCCCAATATTTTCACGATTAATAATAGCAGAAAGTTCTATATTCTGTGTACGGAGTTCATCAGTTACAGGATACGACTTACTTGTATGTACCTGGAATCTACCAATGTCACCCGCATACTGACCAAGTAACGATAAGAAGTTTGATATGTCCTGTCCACTCTGTGCCCCATACATGGCAGTAGGCATCTGGAACCTGACATATTCTCTTGACCTGAAAAGACTCTTCCTTGACTTGTATTGCCCACCATATGGCCGTGTCATTACACCTTCTGGTACGGAAGGATCAGTCATGGAGTCAGATTCAACAGTCTCACCAGTGAGTGCATCATATCGGGATACAGAAATTGGATCGCCAAGAACTTTCTGTGCTTCCTTAAATGCCTTACGTATCTCAGTCATGGCCTTAGTCACTTTACTGGTAGTAACAGAGGAGCCAAATGTGCCCTGTATCTTGGCTATAGCCTCCTTATTAGACATCTTTGGATTTAATCTAAATGCATCATTAAGTATATCCTTATAAGTCTTAGGATCTATATCGGGAGCAGCATTGGCCATAGCCTCACCAATAGACTGAGGCATAATATCATACACAAGGGCCTGTATGTTGAATTTCTTGGCTATCTTTAAGAACTCATCCTGTATGACTTGCTGATACTCAGAATCGGTACGACCTTGCCACGCAGTATAACTAAGTTTCTTAACAGCATTACCCCATTCTGATGAGAATGCATTGGCATTGATATTCTTAGGCACCTGCATCTCCATGACATTACCAGCACCAGATACAATTCCTGTCATTCCAGGTATTGCAGATCCAGCAATTACATCCTGTATAGATGGTATTGCTTTAAGATGACCTGGATGAGAGTGATATGCAGCAGATAATGTACCTGCAAGTTCTTTTGCCTTTTCAATACTCATCATATAATCAATATTGGATCCAGATGACAGATAACTGGGGGTATTTTCCTTACCTGTCATGAGGTCTTTCCAATATGCCTCTTCTCTACCAGACTTATTTGTCCTTGCAAGAAGTGCCCTTAATTCATCTTGTGAGGCCCCCATACGCATAGGAGTTATATTGGGAGCATCCATCTCCAAGAAACGCTGATTAGAATAGTACTTGGTCATCCGGGTAGTCCGGATACCGACATCCTGCATGTTCTCAGGGATATAGCCATGCCTCATATACAGGTTATGTGCCGCAGGATATGCATGTGGTATAGTGGATGTATCGACACGCTGCTTGATCATCTGTTCTTCAAGCAAGTCCATCAAGGCGTCGCCAGCACCCATGCCACGGTACTTGGTTCCTACATTAGTAATATCGGCCTGCCTATGTGTTATGTGACTCTTAAGTTTATAGGCAAGACCACCTACTACTTCTCTTCCTGCCTTGGCTACTAATACATTATAGTCCTTTTCTTTGATGGCAGCAATGGCCTGTGCGGCCATGTCCATACCACCACGGTTTAGTTCGCCCTTTGGGTTATCCTCATTAGCAATACTATCAGCATATGTCTTGGCATAACCAAGGGCCATCTTCGAGGCCTTCACGTTGTATTGCCTACGTGGAGTTATATCAGGAGCATACTGAGTAAATAATGAAGGCTGGGTTAGTCTACTTTGTTCTATATGTATTAACCTTTCTTTTTCCAGTTTTTCAATTTCATCCTGTTCTCTTTTTTCCCGTGCTTGCCGTGTACGAGCACTTTCTACCTTGGGTGTGGGCGGTGCACTAGCCACTTGTGTCTTCTTAGATGCCCGTGTCTTTTTTAAATCACTTACTGCTTCTTGTATAGGTGTTGTCCCTCCACCAGAAGAGGGGAGGGAGTTGATAGCAGCCGTATCTTTAGCAACATCATTTTTTACGTCCTGTTGACGCTTTTCAAATGCCTTATTGTTCTTTCTAACTTGTTCATTAAGTGCCTTATTGTCTTCAGCAAGTTTATTGGTACGCCTTGCATTTTGTGCGGCCTTTTCAGTAGAAACAGGTTTAGGAGGAGAGGCAGTTTGCATCTGCGATATCATAGATGAAATAGTAGTATTTGTCTGCTGAGATATTTTATTAAGATTGGTTACCAGACTTGACAGGGTTTCAACATTCTTAGAAACAGTACCAATACTGCTATCAAGTGTTCTTACCTCAGCATTCATTTCCCTGATGGAACCCTTGGCCTTCTCCAGGTTCTTTAGGTTAACACTTATGTCTATATCTCGCTTAACTGCCATCTTAATACTCCTATGATATCTGTTTCAGGTCTATCAAGACCTTATATGCCATCCCCGAAACTTCGAGGTCAAACATTAGGCGATCCATCCATTCTTCAGGATCATTCCATTCAAAAAGTGCCGAGGGGCGAACCCCAGCCAAATAAGCCAGAAGACCAATCTCTGTGGCCCTATCTTCTATATCCTTATCGTATGTTGCTTCACTAGACAAACCGAAACAAGTCCCGTCCACCTACGTTGACGGTTGTAAACATAGCAAGGAACAGCGCATACTGGTCCTCTCCGGGCATATCCTGCAAGGAGGTAGGCCCATCTACATAGATAGCAGGTAAGACTTTCTCTGTCCATTCCATGAACGATTTCTCAAGTCTGTCCTGATCTGCGGGACTTGTAACAAGTTCTCCAGTCTCGGGGTCTTTCTGCCCCGATGGCATAGCCTTCGATACGAGTGTGAAGTGTATAACACCCACACGGCCCCCTGGCCTCTTAACTGTATATACACCAGATGGTGTCTCTACATTGTAAATCAGTTTAACAGGGGCAGAGTCTGTTTTAGGCTCTGTCACATCCTGTTTTACTGGTTCCTTAGGTTGTTTTACCATATCTCATCACTGTGGTTCAATATAGAAGTCTGTACTTGTTGGAACAATGATACGATAGTTGACTGTCTTGTCCCACTGGTTACGTCCAGTAACTGACCTGTTGGATTCTGAGAATACACAGGTACCTGCTACGAATCTACCAACAGCGACACCGTCCTTATCGAACAGGTCAATCTCCATTGGAGCCGTATCGAGTTCGTTCAGCGAATCAGTACCAATATGGGTAATGTTACTTGCAGACGTAGTGATTGAACTCTCATTCCCACCAGTCATCACGTTCTTCAAGGTAGTCCATTCACCGGAACCCAGTGTCATAGAGCCACCAAGTTCAGTCTGTCCATTCATGTACAGACCCTGCAAGAGCGGACTGCCGATGTAGTGATAATCGGTATCGAATTTCCTATCTATACGAAGTGTTACGTTCTTCGCAGTGAGCGGTTCGTCATTAATCTTGATAACTGCGTTGTAGTATACAGCCGCATTATCAGTAGTCGGTGATACATACCATTCCGGTTCAACAAATGCACCAGATGTAGCAGCCTGGGCCTTCTGCCCAATCCACGTCATCCGCACACGTACGAACTCTCGCACGGCGAATGTGAACTCCATTGAACTGATACCACACCCATAGTATGAAGTCTGAGCACCTGTCTGAACTCCTCCCACGGAAGCCTGATCGTCACCAATCAGGAACGCATAGGACTGCGGTGTATCAGTAAGGTAATACTTACCTCCGTTGGATGCACCAAGCAGAGAACCAAACAGAGGCTCGAACCCTCCAAACCTGAGTAATGCATCTACAGTACCATTCACGTTGTAGGGTCCACCTACAGCATAAGTTGGAACTGAGATGTCCAGGGCCTCTTCAAAGGCCGGATTGCGGTTCACAGGATCCCCAATACCAGTCGCACGGATCTTATACCACGTTTTACCAGTGGCACCATCCCCGTACACTGTCTCGGGTCCACGGAACGCAAAGAATCTTGTACTAGTCAAGTCTTATCTCCTCCACGTATTCGATTATAATCGACACACGATACATTAGTCCTAGTTGATTTACTTCGCTTTGTACGAATTTAAATGTTGCCTTACATGGAGTATTAGTTGTATTTACTATGTACTCCTCGAGGGCTTCCACAAGTGTAACGATACTTGTAGGTATGTTATCGGGATCCATTGTCTCCCACTCGATAGCAATCCAACTGCGTGCCCAGTAGGTAGCAGTTGTCTCTATCTCTACATTACAATCTTCAAGTGTTACTACCATATCACCAGTACTAAGTTTCTCTTGTCTGGTAGTATGAACTGTGTAGCCTAACGATGTTAAGGCATCACGAACTTCGGTAATCATTCAAGTTCCTCCACGATCCCATCAATTGAGAAGTTGGACATACTCAAGTCATCTAAGGCTGCATCTGCTAACTTATTAGCAGTGTCCTGAAGGCATGAATCCATATATGCTATGAACCGGTTCATCCATCTATTCCATGTGTCGCCAGTTGTAGCATGACGTACACCACGGTTTACTCGCATGTCTACATCATACTTATAGTACCCATTATACCTGTACCTGACGTAGGCACCAGGAGTTTCATGTGTACCTATACTCAATAGGTCTATCAAGTCATAGGCCCTGTTAGCACCTTTCCTGGCACGGTTCTTCCAACCCTCAGTCATAGTCCTGGTTCCTACCTTGACAGTCTGAAAACTGGATTGACTCTTTACCATGATAGGAGCAACACGCACAGTAACCATATTAGAAGATGGAACCCAGTTTAACATAATGGCATTACGAAGTCGTGGTTCACCCAATCCAGCACCCTTACTGGACATAGAGTAGGGTGCTATTACATAGCGATGGTTTGTCTTTGGGTCCAGCCCCCACTTTGTCTCACGAAGATTAAAGTACTGCTTGACATTACGCATCCAATATACACGTAACTTATCATTAAGTTCATTGATAAGTTGCTTCTTCTTGTTTGCGAATGACTTGTCAGGATTAATCATCGTCTAGCACCGTGGGTAATAAGGCAATATCCGCAACAATAGTGTCCTTTAAGGCACTCTTGTCTATCAGGAGGTTCTCGTCTACAGGATACGTACTGACTAGTTGAAGGAATGATACGGCTACGCGTCTTAGAGCATCAAGACGAATCTTGGATGTGGGTGGTAGTGTGCCAAGTTGTCGCTCTGCAAGGGTCGTATAATTAATATAAGAATAGTAAGTAGCAAGTACCTCATAGCACTTGGCCAGATAGGCCTCAGCCGTGGTAGATGCTACTAACATATCGCAGAAAGCCTGTGCCTTCTCCAACTCAATAAGTATCTGTGCATCTGAGAGGAACTCCCGAGGGACATCGCTAAGTGTACTCCTGACCTTGTTTCGTATCGGTCCAAGTTCTATGGCCATGTCCCACCAGAGTTACGTCTATGCCTTGATTCCACTGATCTTGTAGATCCGGTGGTTAGTTGTTCCATTTTCGGCTTCGGGCATGATGAATGTCTTGAAGTAGTGAGTGAACACGTACTCTTCACCGACACCAAGAATCCTTCCAGACTCTGATGTTGGGATTGCACTTCCACCATACACGATATGGCTGGCTGTCTCAGGCGAGTTCACAACGATATATGCATCAGTTGTAAGTTGCCTTGTATAGACAATCTTCAGGTTATACTTGCTCTGGATATAGTCACTCCAGAAGGTCTTATCCATAGTCCCGAGTGTAACGGGCTTGTTAAGGTATCCCCAGAGTCCCATAGGAACGGCCATCCTCATGTTCTGAAGATCGGCATCAGTCATATAGGTTCCAGTAAGCATGGTATCAAGAGCAATCGAGACATCAGTTGCAATGTCTGCATCGGCTCCAGTCCAGTAATTCGCGGCAGCCGCAGTGTGCACATAGCCACTGGCCAGTGTCGTGAACACATCGGTATCTCGTGCCCAGGCAAGACCACGAGCAGCAGCCTCAATAGACTTCCTAGTCTGAATATCAGCCTGCATACGGGCCTTGGCCTCGTCGGTGATCTTAATCCTTGTCTGCTGTTTCTTCATGACCTGAGTCGTATCGAACCACTCAAGCATCTGGTAGCCAGCGGCACCGCCTTCTGCAATGTCTTCAGGGTCAAACCGTGTGACCTTCGGAAGAGTCATCTTGAGTTCAAGTGCGTCCATTGTGTCAATCGGCACAAGGTCTTTGGCCACCATGAGTTCCTCTGCGCGGACCTCAATGAGATTTCTCAGAATCTCCTTCTTAAGGATATTCTTATCGGAGGTTGTAGCCTCAAAATACTTATACATCTTGGTCACCTCATGCAGATACGTACCGCTTGGATACACGGAACTTCAGGTATCCGCCCGTATTCTCATTCACAGCAGCCATTGCCCGACCAACGACCCAACCTGCGCCATCAGTCTTCTTGATAATCTTACCTGCGGCTGTACACATAAGTTCATTACCTACTGCAATAGCACCATGAGTTGCGGGAAGGACACCTTCAACGATCTGGCCCTCGATGAGCGCCATGATGGTGACCTTCTGTGCAGCCTGGGATGCAGCAGTAATCGGATGCTTACTGTTCGTAAACGTATACCCCATGGGTTCATCCGAAGATGCAGCACAAATATTAGCATAGTTGGCTGTAGCGCCCATGGTAACAATCAGACCCGCATAGTCAACCGCCTCATACACTGTATAGGCAATTCCCTGTGCGGGGTTATACTGTCCACCTGACATGTTTTCATTACCTCTTTGTTATTTTTGCATACTCGTCTGGCTTAACACCAAGTTCAGATAGGACTTCATTGAGAGCCTTATCTATGTCTGTCTTCTGCGCCGAATCAGTCGGAGCATTAGGAGTTGGTGATGCCAGAGGCTTATTGAGAACGATGCTTTCCTTCATCTTGGAGAGCACGGCAATCTTCTGTTCCGTAGGCAGGCCACGTACAATTGAACCTGGATCAGAGATACCCAGTCCCTTCATTTCCGCCACGACACCATCATATCTCTGTGTCATGAGGGCTTCAATCTGCGCAGTAGCCTGCTCATATTTACCCCTATAATCTTCCACCTGCGAAACAAGAGCCGATACATCCACACTCGGTGTAGCAATCTGTGCTACATTTTGTGCTGCTACCTGTGGTATACTCGGTGTAGGAGTAACCTGTGCAGGAATAGTCTGTGTCGGTACATTATTAGTAATTGGAGTCTCTGTTGACTGTTCAGACATCTTTGTGTCTCCAGTCACACTAGTTGTATCTCCCTTACTAAATACTATCGGTTCCATATCGGCCTCAGTACCAGTAATGGCAGGATTCATAACGAATGCAATGCCGACAAGCGTATTGGAGTCATCCAGTATCTCAGGGCTAACTTTGTCATAGCCTTCTGTGGATATCTTGCGCATTGCATCCTGGTCAAATACGAAACCATTGTACTTGATGTCATCCAGGGTTTCAGTGACACCAAACTTGTATGCATAACCAATGGGTTTACGAGTAGGTCCACCATTATGTCCAAGATAGAATGGAACATGAGTAGATATATTCTCATAAATATTGGCTATCTTCGCCGGTGTAAAGTTCGTGGGGGTATCACGGGTAGTTATACCTCCGGCGACTTCTGTCTTGCCGCCGGTATAAATCCCCTCTCTTATGGTAGTGCCAAAGACCTTAAGGATCTCTGCACTCTTCCAAGTAATAGGAGCCATTATAATACCCACCGCTTAAATAATATAGTATTAACCATATATAACACTACCTTTCACTTGCCTTATACATGTTCTGTCCCTTGTCTGTACTATGCTGTATGTGACTCTGTGGTGTCTCAGGACTACCCGCTATCTTGGGTACTTGCATACTGGCTGGGGCTACATCCTTAACTACTAACTTGTCGCGTTGATCCTCAGTAAGGGGTTTGAACATAGCATAGCCGCGTATCTCATCTTCTGTGAAGATACCTAAGTCTGCCATGATTGCCATCTGCCGGAACTTCTCCAACTCGGTCACGGCTATATCTAAGTCCATGAATAAGTCAAGGTCGTCCACTGGGTAGGAACTGTTCATTGATTTGAGCCGTTCACGCAGGACACGCAGGATAACAGGCTTAATCTTACTTGACAACTGTGTGACTTTCTGTGTTACGTAGCCTGCTATGACAAGTTCACTGGCATAACTACTAGTAGATTCACCCGCTATCATGGACTTGGGCATGTTCAAGGCAGTCCATATCTGGCTATTGATCTGATCAATCAACTCATTAGTCTGCATGTAACTGGACGACTTGTTATCCAGTTTATCAATCTCCACCGTGTTCAGGGTTACGTAGCCTTGGTCAGGTACCTTGGTCTTCAACTTATCTGTGTATTCGGCCAAGTAGGCTGTAGCGTCGGCCATAGCCAGGGATTTCTTTGTGGCAAAGTCACCTGCATACTTATCCAGGCTGAACATCTGGGCATCGATCTTGTGGTGTTCACGCGGGACGTTCATCAGTCGCCACATGATATCGATGATCATTGTCTGCCGCTTCCACCACACAGGTAAGATAACTCTATGTAGGGGACTTGGACTATATACACCATAGCATGTGCGGCCTTTGCAGTCTATCGAGTAGACAGGTGTAGTCTTATACTTAATGTGTATAAACTTGTCTTTGGGCAGGATCCTCTGTGATATGTCGCCTTCATACAGGACAAGGTAGTTGGCCTCCATTATGATCGTATCAGCCTTACCCGATCCTACTGCACTATGAGTACGCTCTGGCTTATCAACCAATGTCACATACCTGTTCGGCAGGATATCCAGTGTTATGTCCTTTGGCTCAAGATACAAGTTACCATGCAGTTCGAGTATCTCGGAGAACATCTCAAAGTAGTCCCGTACTCCTATCTCGTCGGAAATCCTATTGGCATCCTTCAACATCTTCGTGTGTAACTCAGTTGGCTTATCAACATCGTTCTTCAGGCAGCAATGCTTGAAGGACTCACCAACCATCGTAGACATACGGTCAACTGACCCGCCTATCTCCGGCTCCCACGTATAGAGTTGCTCGTAGATTTCCTCCTCCGTCAGGCTATTGAAGTCTGAGAGGCCCATTAAGTACGCGATTAACTCATTCGTGATAGTCTTCGATGCGGCTATCTTATCTACGGGCTTAGTGGCTGTTACACCGAGAGATGCAAATGTTTTGATCTTCTCAATTATACCCATATATTTACCTCTATATTACCATGTCTCCAATATCAGGATTGGAGGTGTTTTATCCATTACTTGCTGGGTTTCAAGGAACCAGATACAATTACAGACACAGTCTGCTATATCCTTACTACCTGTGAATGGGTGATCAACCCTTGGTAGCCTTGTATCACCAGACTTTACTAGCAACCGGTCGCCCTCACGCTGGAGGTCTTCGTCCTCCACGATCATCAAGCGATAATCCTGATTGGGCATCTCCTGTAAGCCTCTCCACCTATCGTAGTCTTCCTTATTCACGATGTGCTTAGTAGGTTCTATTCCAAATCGTGTCTGGACATCCACTATGATATTGGGGAACATCCAGGTATCAAATACAAATGCATTGATATTTAAGCGTGGAATTGCACTGTAGATAAACTGTGAGACATCATCCGGGCTGATGGTGGCCTTCCCATCCTTACGAGTAAATTTCATGGCTCCATCAACTATGATGTTGCCCATATTATCCCTCCGTGCACAGGCTATGCCGAAGCCATCATTCTTAATAGCGGGGTCGATGGCCATCACACGGCTGACTGGCTCCTTATCCCGATATCCTGGTATCTTCAGGACATTAGGCATAGGTGTGAGTTTGATGCCTTCGGGGAACTGGAGGCCACCTGCTATCTCAGGCTGACAACCGAAGTCCCGCCACAGGGCCGTCATGTTATACTTATATTCTTGTTCCAGTTCTTCAAAGGTTATGTGGGGATTCATCTCCCACGTAGGTAATGATACTGCAACAGAGTGAGGGTCATTCTTACCGTCATCAACCAGACTCCTGATGATACCACTGGCAGTCTTAGGACTGCTTATTGCTACGAGGTGGCCATCTGCCTTGAATGTAGCCGTAGAGTTCTTCAGTTTCTCATAGATGGCCCAGGCACCACGCTTACCGGCAGTCTCGTCGAAGTAGTCTACCTCATCCATTATAGCACAGATATTAGAACGACCCACTGCGGTATTCATCCATGACCCGAGTACCTGTACGACTACATTCTTCTTAGGACACTCTATACGGGTTTCCTTGAAATTCAGATCAAACCACGTATTAAACCACTCATTCGTTTCTATATGATTCAGGATATTAGCATAGACACCATCTTCGGCCAACTGCTTAGACGTAGCCACACAGGTAATAAAGATAGGCTGATCTTTTACAAGGCCGTAATGCTTAGAAGGATTATCAATCGTGATAGTTGTGAAGAACTCATACATGCCTATGAAGGACGCTAAGACAGTCTTACCACTGCGCTGTCCAGCCTCTATGATGAGGCGGCGCATCTGCTCCTTCTTGCTATCATACCTGTGCTGATAGAAGTGCCTTATAAGTTCTTCCTGCTTGGGATAGAGACTGCCCCCAAGTATCTCTGTGATAAACCAGATTGGATCCCGGTTTCCCTTCACTACTGTGCGGAGGTACTCGAAATTGTCAGTTGATCCATTAGATCGATCATCTTCATCTTGCATTCGTCACATGCCTCCGTGAGCAGGAAATTCTGTATCTTCTCATAGCGATCATTAATAAGTCCTATATTAACTTGAACCTGGGCCTGCTTGTTGATGCGGCCCTCAAACTCACCCAGGACTTTAAGTGTATCGCGCGTTTCCTTCACCAACTTTACCATCGTCTCAATATCCCTATTGGACATATCTGAGGACTTCACACAGTAAGTAGTCAAGTCTTTTAACTGCTTCAACAATTTATGGAGTTCCCTCAGGTAAAAATCCTCAGGTTCACACTGGACTGTATCTTCTACTATAAGTTCTGGCTGATAGTGTTCATACACATGTGTCTGTACTTGAGAAGATGTTGTCTTGAAGAACAGCGCGGCCTCTTCTATATTCTTTCTGCCGGTGAGGATCTCCTTAGACCAGATCCTACCTGTATCACCAGCATCACATAGTGGACATTTCATGACTGCATAATAAATATATCGTTATTACTTATACAGTTATCTATTACTATACTGTGGGGAACCTATTACCACTATATAGTTGCTCAATTATCTGGATGTCTTCCTGGGACCACTGGCCTACTCCAGTTGCCCATCCATACATAGTCGAGTCTGGATGATTACTATGATAGCAGAGTCCCATAGCGTGGCCCAATTCATGCCTTATGACATGTTCACGGCTCAGAGGCCAACTGGTCCGTACTTCAATATAAGACCACATAAGCGTCTTGTTGCCGTCTGTACCAGCCCAGGTTGCCCCGGCCCATTCCTCGTCGCGCGCCTCAACAAATGCTATGGTAATATCTGGATACGTATTACTATATCCAAGTTTAGGATACACTACCTTCGTATTCCACTCATTGAGGACGTCCTGTACGCAGAACCAATCAAAGGAAGATGGATTCCCTGTCACACTGATATTAACGACGCTCTTATTCCAACTCTCAAAGCCATCCTCAATATAGATACCCTCATAGTACGGAAGTTCCATCTTCTGTGTATACTCAGAAAAGAGCATACCTGACGTAACACATACAATGTATGCGGATACCATTATAATCGTTATAAGTATATTCTCCTTCTTCATGTTAAACCTCATGTAAAAATTACCGTGTGTAGGTAAACCTGCTGGACAGGTTAAACTTACCCACGACGTTGATCCTCTCACTCTGCCGGAACTCAGTGATACACTTGCTATTATCAGTTGTGCCAGTCATGTCAAGTACACCAGTGCTATAGGACATCCTACCAGTACCAGCCGCATCAACACCAAAGGCATTGACACCGGACATGACCGAGACATAGCCAGGGCCAACAAGCGTGACCTCAGAGTTAGCAGTCACTGTATTATAGAATCCACCCTCCTGCTTACACATACCAGTTGTACAATTCTGTACAGGGTTCGAGTAGGCCATTGAGAGCATGGAGTCCGATGCAGTGAGTTTGCCCCCGAGTGAGGTGATCGACCTGCTAGTACCAACCAAAGTCTCAGTACTGACGTAGTTGATATCCGCGACACCGAAGGTAGATGTACCGAATGCATTCAATGAGTTACAACCAGTGTCAATCGTGTCACTGGCTGTACTTATAAGGCCAGTAGCCGACATAGAGATAACTGACCCAGCAGAGACTGCCGAGACAATTATAGTCATAGCCAGCATTGCCAGTACAACATTCTTATACATGTCTTAGACCCCCATTACATGACTTGAGTCCGCGCTACCACTCATGATTGCCTGCCCTGCTGGATCAATTACGACCCACGCATTGAGATCAGACACGTAGAGTGTACCGTAGACAGTCGTGCCGAGATATTCATAGATACCAGTACCGACGGGTGTGTATGCCCCATTGCCGAAGATGAAGTCTTCCAATCCATCAGCGGGTGTAAAAATGGGTCCATCAAAGGTTACATCCTCATAGGTATATTCCTTAGAAGGAACCTCTGCAAATGCCACAATCCCGATTATTGAGATAGCGACGAGGATTGCCCCTGCTATCACCTTTATAGTCTTACTTACCACCACTACCACCACTGTAGGTTTTTAGGCCTACACACCATATTATGTCTTTACCTTATATCAAGACATACTATAAGTATAGTAGAAAAGAAAGAAAATATGGGAATGGTTAGGGGGTAAGGAAGGAAAGAGCATCTGGATACTTTTTCAATATCATCCCGTAGATGGTATTGACAAACATTACAAGAGTAAAGTTAGCAGTAAGGTATTCAACTACTTGATCGGCATTGAGCATATCACCCGCGCCGACGGCAAACCCAACACTGACAATCACAGAGATAGTGATTATAGGAAGGAACTTCTTAATCTCGAACTTCTCAGGTTCGGGACCAATGGTGTTGGAATAGTACTTGAGTGCGCCAAAGAAGCCGGCCATTGCAGCGCTTACAAGTATCGGTATTAATGCATTAGTTACCATGGGTGGTCACCCACATAGTGTTCGTTCTTGATGTATATATACATAACGGTCACATGTAACACGTCCTTATTCACGCACGAGTGGAACACAGAGGCAGTCGGCGGCATCAAAGAAGTCAGCAGCAAAGGTAGCAGCCTCTTCTGGTATGTAGTCCTTACAGGAGAATACGTCAATGTAGGCCGAGTTTGAATCTTCAGCGAAGTGCGCCGTTATGCATGATGTCTCAATGAGTTGGACGGCCGAGTATCCCTCTTTATTACCTGTGCCAAATCGCTCAACAATACATGGTCCATATGGCACCATGTCTATGACCTTGACAAGTCTGGACATGAAGTCACGAATTGTGTCTGGATCCCGAATGAGTTTCGGGTTACATCCATACAGGTCAATGGCAGTTGAAAGCCCCCATGAATTCATGCAACTAGATGTGCATAGCATGCTTATAAATGTGTCTTCGAAAGCCTTATAACTTTATATTCTATACACTATATGTATGACGTATAACGATACAGCAAGTACATCAAGTGACTATATGTTGTATACACGCTATCCATGTATACCACCATGCTTTGAACCAAAATGCGAGACATGCTCTTTTAGGGGATATTGCAGGAATTATCAGCCGCCTTATAGTCCTCAGATAACGTTTACATATAACATGACTGAGTGATCAATGTGAATAAGAGGCACAATGAGCAGATGCACTGGGTTAATCCAGGTGATGATCTGGCCGAACAAGTGGGCTTCACATATTTGAAGTTTGATGGCAAGATAGACATACACCTACAAGATAGAGAGATATACCTCTACTATATCAGGAGTTTGCATCCCAAAGAAGGCAATACAAGGCAGTTACTTGAGGACTGGATTAAGGACGGCTGGGACGTGCGGGTAGTTATGCCTAACTACATTATGCAACCGTTACTCGAGTCACTCGGGTTTAAGCAAGGCTCGGAGTTACTGCCGCGTATGTACCCGAAGGACGGCCGCAAAGAAGTCTGGTACAGAGATATGTAGCATCAGTGATAACTTATAAACATTTCAAATACCATTTTTCAAGCAAGTCGTACCCCCCATAGACACCTTTTTAAGAGTGTGGGTATGTATCAAAGTTTTCAAACACCGTTATTTTAAAATATCGTATCGGTGTATAGTCGACGGATATCAAATTTTCCAATGGCGCCCGATGCGCCTTTTTTCGTCAAAATGGCGCACGTATAGCGTTTTTAAACAAATCAAACACTATATATACTCAAAGGTATAGTATGATGTGCCCTTCGGGGAGGCTATACGGGTCTGACTATAGTCGTCTTGCGTAGGGTGCGCTCCGGTCAGACAGGAGCGCGACGGCGAAGTTGTGGCCACAGTCCAGTAGTGGAACCGCACCGCCGCGAACCGACTAACCGCCGCAGGCTATCCTGCGCCCTGTTAGCGGGGCTCCGGGCTGGACGAGCACAGCATGGGGGCGCAAGCACTACCCCCGCCAGGGGGCTTGCAACCGGCAGCGTAGCGGCTGAAAAGCCGGACTCTGACCCGCCTGACGTTGGCCAATTGCAAAGTAGTAGCGCATGGCACAAGACATCCACGCCTACACACCGTCGGCATACGGGGATACCGTTTAAGCATCACGGGTATAGTGCGGTTGTTTGCCGGGAACGTGACGCAAAGTAGCAAATGCGCGAGCCTGCAAAGATGTAGGTAGCGTAGACTGCACCGTCATGGGATGGCACATACAGTGTGGTAGTGAAAAGCATGGTAGCGTAGCGAAGGGGGCAATCCGTCGTGGATGTTGCGTGCGTGGTTTGAACGCCGAATAACGTGCGCGAGGGGGTGAGAGATACCCTCGCGTATGCGCAAACCCGCGCCCTTGGGTCAGACCTTGGGGCGGGCATACCCTCACACTGTAGTTGTGAGGGCTAAAGGAGATACAGACATGGCAAAAATCGCAGCAGGTAAGAAGGTCGCTCAGACCAACCCAGCCAGTATTGTGAACGCAGCACTTGACAAGGTCAACCCTGTCAACGGATATCGCAGGGTACCCGTTGAAGGCACAATGGGCAGAGTGCACATAGTAAGGGCGCCAGATGGTCGCACCTTCAGTCAGTGGAACAACTCGAAGAATCCGAAAGGGTCACTGTCCTTCGCATCAGTCGCCCGTCTCACGGCATTGAAGGCCGACATCGATATGCTCATCAAGGCCGCAGAAGTGGCCGAATCAATCAACGGCACACAGCCGGAGCGGGGCACAACGCTCGCACAGGTGAACGGGGTAAAACTCTAACCCCACACCTTTTTTTTGCACATCCCCCGCACACTATAGATATTTAGAGATATGCAATACAGAGATTTCTATATATCTCTATAGAGATTCTATCAAACACTATAGAGATTTCAACGTATCTCTATAGTTCAGGACGGCGCTCAAAAATGAGATGCCCGTTCAGGACGTACACCACATCTTGGAAGTGTGAATTTCAAAGTTTTCAATCATCCAAACGTGAGATGGGGGTGTCAACGCCGTTCACCGTCCTGAAAAATACCCCACTACTTTATATATGGTAACGGTAAAAAAAGTACCGTATGCCAAAAATGTTCCAGTAGTGGGCACTCAAATCGGAAATGGAGCATTATACGCCCTCTGATTTTTACCGCAGGACGGTGAGAAAACGTAAAACATACTTTACATATACATGTAGAGTATGTGTAATATATTTGAAAAGTGTTTTACATCTGACACCTTCTTTAAACATTATACAAAGTGCCTGATATGGCACATTAAGGAGATACTTCATGACTGATACACGAAAATGTGTACGATGTAAGAAACCCATGACAGATAACTGCACCGACGTATGTGTACCATGCCTTCTGAAACAAGGTAATGAGTATCAGATAACAGGTAATGTCGGGGCATTCTTCAAGGTCACATCCACTGACAGTGTGATGAAAGTCGAGAAGAAGGAGGACTAACATGCACATGACATTCAATAGATATGTCTACATGTTCAAGGGTGTACCTCTTGCATTGAAAAGCATAGATAATGGAGGAAGGAGATACCTTGCACCAGACTATGAAGGTCGCTATATGCCATTCATGATAGAGAATGGCTACATATCTGATAATCTGGTATTCCAGATACCAATCTCGCAGTTACCTGATAACTATAAGCCGGTAAATATCTACAAGAATAGCATACGATATATTGAAACGTTCTTTACCGACAGTAAGGACGATATGCTCTTCATACGGGAATACATTAAAGTACTTCCTGTGATTGTGACTGTGGAGGACAACGATGAATAGTGTGAAAATTGACGCAGGAAATCAGAAGAAGGTTGAATGCTATCATACATACGGGACACGTGTAATTAATACAGTAGATGACTGGATTGTCAATGTCAGATGGTCAGGCATGGTTGAGATATTCTCTGAAGGTGTACTGATCATGACAATTGATATACAGGATATGACTGTCAAATTAGCACAGGACTGATATGTATGGGCGGAACAGGTACTAGAAGGTTACACTTCGAGGTAGTGTACCGCGAAGTAGGAGCACTTGCCACACTGGAGTTAGTGGGACAGGCTCCCGGCACAAGCATTGAGTGTTTACCACATAGGCGTATGGACGTTGAACAGGCCTATCTGCGTATCTGTGAGGCTGCAAAGTCCGAGATACACATGCTAGATACAACAGGGGGTATTCATGACTAAATTCATTGTAAAGGACATGTGTCCTTACTGCGATAATAAGTTTGAGTTATGCCTAAATGTGCAGGAAGGCACGACTGTGTATTGTCCAGCATGTGGCTCGGTTCTTGGTTATGCACGGGTATCCGTAGTGCTAGACTGGAACAAGCAGCATGAAGACATTGACTTCTTAGACCAGTTCTGTAGGAACTGTAAGAATATTGATTCAACAGGTGAATGTTGTAGGAAGCAGAACTACGAGTCTGCGGAGTATGGTGCTCCTGGCTGTAAATTCGAGCAGGAGGACTAATACATGTTGGAATGCAACATATGTGGGTTTAAGTTTATTATAGCATACACACCTAATCAGTCACTTAATGGGACATGGCAGACTAATGTTATTAAGTGCCCGATATGTGCAAACACGGTTAAATACTTTTCTCATTCACAAAGTGGATGCTCTGTAAATGACCTCATTGTGGAGGAATAGGACTGATGAGAGACTTTACGTGTGATGAGTTGGACTTCCTCCGCAGAAGTACAGATTACAGGTATTTCTGTACACTAATGAGATGTACGACTATGAGTTATCCATGCTTATTTAAAGGAGGTTCACTGCATACCATACAGTGTTACAGGGCGCGTGGATGTCCTGAACCCTGTCAAGTAGTTGTAACCCATCTGAGGGATATCTAATATGAACTTACTTGATAAAGAAGCCAGAATACATTACAGAAGTTGTGGATTTAAGTACTGCTGTACACTTACAACGTGTGATGTGATGGGGAGGTCATGTATCTTTCAATATGATGATAAAGAATACGTTAAGTCATTTAGGAATCATTTCTGCCATGAAGAATTGGATAGAGTTCTGAACAACCTGACGGAACTATAACATGATGGAACTTACAGTACAGGACAGGATATCACTCGTAATTGCAGGTACACTCCTGCTTATGGTGATGATATCAATTGTATGGAGTTAGACCATTCCACATATGGGAGAATAATGTATGACTGAGACATTTGATGACGACACACTTGATAACTCATTCATAGTTATGGATGATGATGAACTGCCAGATGACTACCAATATGGGAAATATCCCCGGAGGCACTATGACTAGTAAGTATGACTTACCAATGTACATGGTATGGGATATACCACATGAACAGACTGACTTTGATAAAATCGAAGTACTTCCGAATAACCCAATTGCTGCTGGTATCCAGCATAATGAGGTAATAGGACGCAACTCACACTGTAACTTCGGTGTGCAGTCATATGACTGCATAGACATGTGTAGGTGTATTGATGTAACTACAGAGCGTCCAGGCTGGAGGCATCCAGATTGCCCAAAGATGCTACCACAGTATGATAAGGCAGACCTTGACTACGTACTCCAGGTAGCAACAACTACAGATACCTGTGAGATGTGTGGTAGAGAGTATCCAAAGTACTTGAAACGACATGCACCTGACTATGATAGTCTATGTCCTGACTGTTTCAGTGAGAACTTCTTTGACTGCATATACTGTGGTAATACTTTCAGTCAGGAAGACATGTCTGGAGATTATGACTACCACTGTGAGGACTGTGCTGATATGGTAGTAGGTACATGTGATGAATGTGATGAACTGGTATATGAAGGGGATGATTACTTCTCCGATGAAGATGGAATCCTATGTGAAGGATGTACCGATGATCATACATTCACATGTGAATGGTGTGATAGGACATATCGTGATGATCAATGCCACAGTGATGATAATACAACAGTATGTGATGACTGTTTCGATAACTATGGGTTGAGATGCGAGGAATGTGACTGTATCATACGCCAGGATGATGCGTATGAGCGTCATGGTGACTACTTCTGTGAACACTGTTATGAGGAGATGCATTCATCATCAAGATGCATCATGGGCTATGGATACATGCCCCGTCTTAAGTTCTTCAATGCACCAGATGACTCAGATACTGAGCATAATACGTATTATGGTGTAGAACTTGAGATGGATCAACACACATTTGAGTATGATGGCGATCAAGACTATGACCTGATGTCAGACTGTGCAGATAAACTTGATGAACTGTATGGTAACATATTGTGGATGACTACAGATGGGTCACTCACGGACGTAGGCATTGAGTTTAAGACACACCCCATGTCATTTGACTACCACATGAAGTCTGTACCGTGGTTCGATATATGTAATAAATGTAAGGAGTATGGCTATAAGAGTCATGAACTGGGAACATGTGGGCTACACATTCATATCAGTAAGTCTGCCTTCGGCAATATGAAGTCAATGCAAGATGGTAATATTGCTAAGTTCCTCTATATCATGGAGAAGTTCTGGCCTCAGATGGTAAAGTTCTCCAGGCGTACAGGCAACAGTATGGATAGGTGGGCAAGGAAGTACAATCTTGCTAATATACAGGATACCAATGCAATTTCAGAGGAGGCATATAATAAGAACTATGAGGAGCGACACCACTGTATTAACTTACTTCGGACTGATACCGTTGAAGTACGTATCTTCAGAGGTACACTTAATCCCTACACGTTAAAGGCATCCATACAATTATGTGAGTTGATGCGCTCTATTGCTATGGACTCCCGTCTGGAGGACATACATAATATGTCGTGGGATGACTTCAAGAATATGGCTTCGAATGAGCCAGATAAGTATCCTGAACTTCTTGGGTACTTTGATAGGAGGCACTTGTAATCATGTGTATTATTGTGTATAAAGATGAGGGCGTAGACCTGCCAACTGATACGGTACTGCGGACTTGTTTCAGGAACAACCCAGATGGTGCGGGGTACATGTATAGGAATCAGGACGGGACTATCTCAGTGAGGAAAGGCTATATGACTTCCGAATCACTTATCCAGTCACTGCATTCAATTAATAATGTGAAAGATAAGGAGATGGTCATACACTTCAGGTATGGGACACATGGGGAAAAGTCTCCGGGCAATACGCATCCATTCCCCATTACGAATATGATACACCAGTTAAGGAGACTAAGACTTAATAGTATTGATAGTGCCCTGGTACATAATGGTATCATTGCCGGGATGTCACATAAGAATGCTACTCTGTCTGATACCATGTGCCTTGTGAAGATTATGGCCAATGAATCGGAACAGTCTGCCTATGTCCAGCAAATACTGACATATGGTAAGTTCATTATCATGGACAGGGTTGAGACACGTATCTATGGGGAATTCTATGAAGACCCAGACACGGGGCTTCTCTATAGTAATGAAGGATACAAACCTGTCATGTACTATACGTCGGGTGGCAAGTGGTATAGCATGGCTGACTTGACTGAGAACGATATGATTGACGAGTATAATGAGTTATATGGTACTCAGTTCACTACGATGGAAGAAATTGATGCACATGTACAGGCACTTGATATATGTGATGAATGTATCTGGTTTGAAGACCTTACAGGTATGTGCTATAATACAAATAAGATAGCAGACTCACGCTGCAAAGAATGTAACTTCATAGCGTGGGACTCCAAGGAAATCACACAGGAGGACTATGATAAGTGCCAGCGGACACTTACACAGTTACCTGAACATGAACTTGATGAGGACAGAGAAGCAATTACACTGCCTGACTTGGAACTTGATTCAAAGAAGTATATCCAAGATGGTGTACTGAATGCCTAATAAGATGATATCTACTGAGGAACTTCATAATAGACTCAAGTATATATTTGACAATGTACGGTGTGCTGGTATTGACTGTACTAATTGTTCTGCATACTGTGATGAAATGTCTGTATGTATATATATACTGCTTAATATTGACTTTTCACTGCATTCACGTACCATTAAGAATGAAGATGCACTACGTTACCTGTGCAAGAATATCTCCAGGCATTACTGCTCTCATAACTGTTCTAGGTGTAAATTGAATTCCCCAAGATATGGATGTATCTCACGACTACTCACAAGACATTTTAATTCACTACTAGGATGTGATATACATGACCAATCAGAATGTTGATGAGATATTCACGGAATTGAGCAAAATATCTAATAATGTTGTATGTGGCGGTATTAAATGTAATAACTGTATTGCACATATGGATAACAAGTCACAATGGAACTGTCTGTTTAACAACTTTGATGATATAGGTATTTCTAGTGCCTTTATACGCCCTGAAGATGGCATTCTCCGCATTGAACGTACAATACAAAGACTCAGATGTTGTGGAGTTAGATGTAATACATGTAAATTTAGTTATATAGAGGAAGATACAGATCGCCGTAGATGTAAAGTAATAGATGTAAGTTTGTTCTTCCGTGACCTAGGAGTTTTGCAATGACAAAGGCAGACTTGACAAAGGAACTCCTTGTAATTCTTGAACATTACACAGAGATAGTACGGGGCATTGATGAGGGTGACTTCTCTGCACTTGAAAAATATCATATCACTGATATGGTTACACATGAATTATCAAGAGTGTACACTGGATTGAAGAAGTTGGAGAAGCCATTCAGGACACTTGAAGGACTCTCAAGGAATATGGGAAGGATTAAGTAATCACTTATTTACAAGTTAACAAATGTTTTAAATATCTACACGTCCTATATTACTATGGGCAATGATCCCCACATCTTCTTGTACATCTTCTTGTACATTTTCTTGTGGTGGTGAGCCTGACTGAACTGAGTAAGAACAAAGTAGAACTATTGGAGGAACAAAGTATGGCTAAGATTGTATTAGGAACTGCACGGAAGACTGAAGATATTCGGCGCATCTACGAGATGGCGCAGAACCGCGTCGCCACAAGAGTGCGGCTCACGAGTCAGGGAAGGGAGTTCACCGAGATGCTCGGAGAAATCTTCGATGGCCTTGACCTTGATACGGCTCCCTTCCAGGTGGCCGTAGAATACATTAAAGAAGCAAGTGAGGGTCAGTATGAGGACTCGAAGAAACTGGCATCCAGCCTGAGGGCCTTCCTCAACACGAATGCGGCGAAGTCCAACTTCAGGACATTCCTTGAAGGCAAGACTCTCATGGTTGAGCGTATCAGGGATAACTAATATTTTTAAGGAGTAGAGTATGGCACTCTTTCATATTGAAGGTACATTTCATTACACGATTGAGGCTGACGATGAAGATATGGCAAGAGACTCTGAGATAGACCTCAACGACTGCATGTTACAGGTAACATATGTATGGGAAGAAGAGATAAAACATGACTGAATACTGCACGTATTGTGGTAAGAAGTGCCATAAGGAGCATGGATGTCCCTCACATGGATGGGCCGACAGGGAACTTTTATATTGTCCTTATTGTGGTACGATGTATTGGGAGGAGGACTTCCACATGACGCGTGAGTATGAAGAGTTCTGGGGTGCACCTTGCTCTTATGAGATATTTGACCATGCAATCTGTCATGAGTGTGGTGAGAGGTACGAATAGTTATGTTATGTGTTATATGCGGTGACAGCATTAACGAGACTGGCTCCAGTGCCTACATTCAACTTAACTGGATATACATATTACGTCATAATATTGGTGGGACTACTAATTTATGCCGTGTTAGCATAATTGCAAATGGCAGACCAGGATACGACATGGGACTTGGTTTTCATACGTGGGAAGCAGGTGTATGTCCACGATGTCAGCAGAATGTATTACATCCTGGTATAATGCCACATAAAGTTATATGTGACATACCTTATTACTTGCGTAGTGATCTTCCTATAAAATGGTATGAATCATATTACGATATAAAAGATGACAACATGAGTGGTAATACGGAACGTATATGTGGTAAGTTTGTATCTTGGACTGACTGTTCAACATGGAGAGAGCAATACAAAGAACTTACTGGTATTGATATACCATGAGATGTATCATGAAGAACGATGTAATTATTAAAGTAGGAGACTTAGACCGTGCATATAGGAGTGCATACGTTGATAGTGATAACTCATTTATGATAGGAGGCATAGAACTGATAACTGTTTATGCTAAGTATCTGCTTGAGTATGCCTTCCAACTTGGTCTAACGGATGATGACTACCTGCATATGGTAAGGAGGGAAGATGCCACCAACACGGGTCAAGAAAATACTTACAGTCAGTGATACGGATAGACGACTTGCTGACTTGGTCAAGAATGGTAAGCGCTTCATTGGTAAGAAAGAATATCAAGAGATACTCGAAGGTAAGCATACGACACCGAGGAAGCGTGTCCTGGCTATGTGCTATGAGTGTATGGGGTGGTACGAAGATGGTACAGACGACTGTCATCAGGATACGTGCCCACTCTATAGCATGATGCCATATAACAAGAAGAACAAGGATAAGGTGAAAAATGACTCAGACTGATTTTAATCCAACTATCAAGATGCATACTCAGTACTGCAAGGTATGTGCCTACAAGTTTGTTGTACTCGGAGAACATAAGTATCCACACGAGATTGATACTGAACTCATACCTAAGAGTGCTAGGTATTGTCCAGACTGTGGAGCACGACTCTAAGAGGATGATAAGAGGGTGAGTATGACAGGGATACTTCCAGATAACCTTCGTGAGTGGTGCAACGAGAACTCAGATACTATCTATCAGCAATTATTTGGTACGTCAGAAATGTATGTTAAAAGTATTGCATTCACAACTAATACATGTGGTGTAACTAATAAGTATGAAATATCACTTCATGACTTATCAAAGGCCCAGATGGAAGACATCCTCAAGGTTGTAAGATCATGGCAGAACATGGGGTAATATCAAGACACAGGGATGAATATGGCCACACTTTCTGAGAGTGGAAATACTATCTGTATATCTGGTATGACACGTAGGGAGATGGAGGTCATTAAGAAGGCCTTTAATTACTTCAGTAATATGCCACCTGAACCGGGACATCAACCATTCACTATAGATGTGGAGTGTTCATTTACACCAAGTACTAACATTATAAATTTCTGTAGAGAGTTAGGGCCAATGTGTACAGAGGGATACCCATCAGGTGCATTGAATATAATGGGTACGGAAGACTACCAATCGTGGAATCAAGATTGTACAATAGTATTGTAAATGAACTACGGAGAAGCAGACAGTTATATGGTACGCTTTGACTATGGACTATGTAGGCACTGCCATCGTGGGCGGGTAACACGTATGTGGGGAGGGATCATGCCACAATTTGTATGCAGCCAGTGCGGAATTGTGACAAGATACGGTGGCAGGCGGGATAAGAGTAAGCCAGTGCCCAAGTTGGCACTAAAGCAGGCCGTTGACCAAACATTTATTGCAATAAACATTAAACAAGTACCTATAGGGCCATTCATGGAAGCACTTAAATTTACGTTGGGTGCAACTCCCACGATTACTGTTAAGGAGTTAAGACAGTATGGTTATGATATCAAGAATGGCTACCTAGTACGGAGTAACAATGACAACTGAAGACTTTATAACAAGTGATGAGTATGCCCATGTTATGGGTGCACTTACTGAGATATGGATGAAGAATAATGGCAAGAAGAACTCAGATGTACTGACGGCAATCTCTGATATGGATATATCCATTAGAGAGAAGATATATATGGCATTCATTCATGGTATCGAAGTGCAGCGTGACATCAACTCTGAGATGCCAAAAGAACAGACAGAAGGTGATGGTACTGGTAACTCAGAGTGAGCGGGAGTTGGCCACAACTCTTACGAATATGTTTTTCAAGAGACTCAAGATACATGTAATTAGGAATGGACTTACATTCATAGAGGATGTCCGTGACAGGGATGTATGGACCAGGGAGATGTTCAGGAAGGGTGAGACAACGGTGATGGAAATCCTGCCTGAGGATACCGTTACTGGATCCATGCGTACACTTATGTATGAGCGTGGTATGGATAAGTTTGATCAGCGCAAATACATATTCGACCTGTTTGATGGTCACCTCAAGTGGGAATAACTATGCCAATAATTGTAAGGAAGAAAGATGGTACGACCATTTCATTCAGGAAACATGTAAGGTGTGTGGCTAATAAGGAGTGTCATGATAAAGCGCTGGACGCACGTAGGAAGAAGCATCATGATTGTTAATTGCTGTGGAGATCATATGATAGGGATCATCACGGATGGTGGTGATATTGATAAGATACCTTATTCAGGTGGCTGTGCCAGGGTTAACTTTACACAGCATAAAGTAGGGGAAATAGATGGTGTTCCCATATATATTAATGGACAAGGACTCACTAAGGGCTTACCACGACAAACAGATGGTATGGTCTATGTAACAAGCAGGCTTGTAGCAGAACATGTAAAGAGATCCGACGTGTGTTGCCCTAATACGGCTCCAGGCCACGTAATCCGCGATGAATACGGTATGCCTATCGCAGTAGATAGCCTGCTCACGTATGCAAGGAAGGTAGCCTGAATGCCCACTAAACACTTAACAATACGAAAATGTGAAGAGTGTCCATACTGTTCAGATTATGCCGATATATGTGAACTAAATAAATTACGAGTTGGTCCTCTTATGTCTCCACCACCGTTGTGTCCTATTGATGAACTTAATAAAGAACGGTCTGGCACCCCTAATTTACGTTATATACAATGTGTGACATGCAGACGTATAGAGTCAAGTTATAAGTCTACCCCATTTACTGGATGGACTATAATCGAGGACAACCACGGTAACGTTGTAATTGACTATCCAGATAGAAGCTACTCGATGACAAGGTTAATAAGTAATCAAGTTCCACAAGTATATGTGGTACTAACCACCACCACAACCACCATTACTTTGTTCTAAAAGGGGGATAACCCCCTTCTTCTTGATTACCTGATTACTTGTGCGATGATGCACTACATCTTATTGTACTGCGGAGCACCATGAGGTATCATGATCTGGCAGGATATAGTTTTCACAGCAGGAAGTATCGTGTTCGCACTTGGTCTTATACCCCAGTTGCGTGATTGTCTTAATGGCTACACACTGAACCTGTGGACTGCCTCGATCACGACTGTAGTCTTGACACTGTATTGTGTGACCTATGCATCACTGGGTTTGTGGCTATCAGCCATACCATTTACTGCAACGGTGTGGGCACTGATACTGATAGTATCGTGGAAGAATACACTGAAAGCACATGGAGGCTGACTACATGGAGAATCCACTAGGAAATAATCTGGAGAAGCCAAGCCCAGGAAGTCCCGACGCGATCAAACTTGGTTGCACATGTCCCATCTTGGATAATTATGGCGGCAGAGGACTCGGGAAAGGCATGTTCTGGATCAATAAGGTGTGTCCGATTCATGGCACCCCCACACATGAAGTATGAAGTGTCAAATGTTCCCAACAAAACACTTATAAGAACAGACACCGTATATTACTTGTGGAACCTCTTCAGGATCTCTACGACGAATTCAAAAAGGAGATGCTGCAATGCCAGCGCACCGGCACCAAGGCCGATAAAATTCGGCACACTGTCAGTAATCTCTCTGATTACTTAGGTGACCGCAGGCTATGTCTGGATGCAGTCTTCGACATAGTACAACAGCGTGTAGATGGTCTATGTAAGGGGTACTTCACAAGTGTAGTCAGGAATACATGGACTACAGAAAAGGATGATAATGGGGTTGAGTGGATAAGAACAGATCGCCCCAAAGGACGGTGGCACAAGTGAACAGCATACCACTCATGTCCAGGGATATCGTTGACGAGTTCATCCGCTCTGGACACACATACCAGACAATTGATATTGAAAGGGCCGGACGATCCAAGATAAGCGTGTACAATGCGATGCTTGGATACCTTAAGAGAAATGATAATCTTCGTATCTCTGTAAGAATGGTTCATGGAGATATCGTACTGGTAAATGATAAACTACATCAGGCTGATGTAGAACACAAGCATGAAGAACATCGAGAAGATCAGGCTATTTATTGAGAAGGATTGGGATCCGACTCAGGCGTATGAATCAACAGACGTATCTGAGATTCTCGAATGCAACATTAGGTTAGCAAGATACTACTTGATGGAAATGGTACGCTATGGCCTTCTACGACAGATAAAGTATCGTGGTAAGACTTGGTATATCAGGTACAATCAGGTAGAGCCATTCATGCAATTCAGGCAGATTGGCGTAACAATCAAGTAAGGTGAACTATTATGGCAAAGAAAGCAGAAACTGTAGACGTAACTATCTATGTAAAGCCACTTGTTGATGCAGGAATGACTGAGGCAGAGGCCAAAGATCGTGTCCAGAAACTTGTTGATAAGGTCAATGAGGTTATGGCGGGTGAATCGGTCGAGGCACGTAACAACATCATTGGTGTTAAGATCAAGGAACTAATTGCAATTAGTAAGTCCGAGAAGTACACGATGGTAGTCGTGGCAGCAGCCCCTAAGAAAGACTCCAATGGGTACAAGCGGAATACTGCACTCAAGACTTACAATGATGACAGGGAAACTGCACTGTCACAGGGATTGGCCAAGGTTGTCAAAGAAGGTACTAATGGTGCTATGAAGGCAGCCGACGGAACCTGGATCGTAGCCATTGATAATAAGAAGTTCTGGGATGAGGCCGGAACGAAGAAGAACTTCGGATACGGTAAGCCCTTCCCTGTGCGTATGTCCCGTGAGATTATTGGCATTGCTAACGGGTCTATCGTGAAGGCCTATGGAGATGTCGATGTCAAGGCCGGTGGCGAGTACGAACTGCTGGGTAAGATTAATGAGGCAAGTGGTGCACTGTATATTAGTAATGCGGTGAAACCGAAACTGCTCAAGACACTTAATTCAAATGATCTTTATGGCATGGTGCTTGATGCGGCCAAGTCCTATGATAAGGCCATGGACTTAGAGTCGGCACTCGAGACTGATGAGAAAGGCACGATCCTTGTCAGTGGCTACACGCTCAATGTGGCGGTATCAAGTAATGGCAAGCACAGGATGACACTCAATGGTGGAATGGGAGCCGAGATGATGGTCTTCCCAACTGACGATGCAGCAGAGAAGGCCATCTCGGAAGTGCCTGTTGGTTCAGATGTGATTGCTATCGGTATTGTGCGGGATCCGAAAGACCCACAGTATAACCGTAGCATGAATGCCTTCCATGTCATTGTTAATCCCAAGATGGGAGCAGCAGGCAAGGCCCTTGATGCACTGAAGGACTACGAGTTCTAAGCCTATGAACCTCTCAACACATAGGCTTATATGTACACACACGGTGGGTGGGTTATCAATAGATAATACTGGTACTGACTATGTCATAACAGACCAAAGGACTGTGATACCGGTATCGACTGTTGATAAGATGCTGCAAATAGCAGAGAGTCTAACTCCATATGAGTTTGGACTCCTCATTCATCTTGTTACTGGCCATTGTATGGCATCGAGAGACGCAACAGAAGTCCTTTATACATATGCCAGGAAAACATGTACGTATTGTGGACATATGGAAGTACTTAAGAACGCATTGTTGGAGGCTGAGAAAGATGGGAGTCAAGGCTGAGATACGGAGACTTCGTCAGCGGGCCACCCTTAAGGTAGACAAACAGCCACAGTATGCTGCGGGCTACCTCAAAGCCCTTGATGACATGGACGAGTTCTACACAGATATTACTCGCAACTACAGGAGGTAAGATATGGGATTCGGAGCACAGACAAAGAAAGAAGATAGCACTGCACCAACCAGTGATAGGACACTGGCTGAACTATATACGCCTGCTACCGAGTTAGAGGCAGCACATGGATTAAAGATAGCAATTTGGGGCAAGGCCAAGGTAGGCAAGTCACACTTCTGTCTGACTCCTCCCGGCAAAATCTTTGTCATAGACACAGAGAGTGCTATTAAGACTAATATTAAGTCCTTTCCAGATGATGTCAAGGAGCGCGTATTCGTAGCGGATGTACTTAAGTTCAGTGGACTGAACGAGTCAGGCGACATCGACTACGGTCAGATGCTCGGTGTACTTGAAGATGCCATTACGAAAATCTTAGGTGCTGTTAAGACAGATGGAGAGCACAATATCACGGTAGTAGTTGATAGTGCTAGTGACCTGTGGGACTGGCTTGGTATCTGGCTCAGTGAAGAAGCACCTGGAGTCAGTCATATAGGTAAGGACAAAGATAAGGTCAACAGATTAGAGTGGGGTAAGGCCAACAAGCGGTATGCCAGGGCCATGCTCAAACTCATCATGTCTGGATGTAATATTATCTGTACGTATAAGGCTAAGGATGCCGTGGGTTCAGATGGTTCAGACTTGGGATTTGCTAAGCCCCGGTGGCAGAAGAACAGCAAGCATCTGTTTGATCTTGTAGGTGTGATGGAGAAGAGTGGAGATAAGAGGGTCTTGAAGTTCACAGGCTCTGATAATGGAGGAAGATATGGAGATAAGATACCCGACTTGGAGAACCCCACATGGCCTAAACTCTTGGAACACCTCGAGAAAAACTGTGGTGCCACATTTGACTAGTGTGATACCACCATATACTTATTTAAGCAAGACAAGCGGATTGTATAATATGAAGTCCACCGAACACCTGTTCATGCAATATGTACTGTGTACATGTAGTGAGCAGGATCCAGAGTTCGTAATGAACCTGACTATAGATGGGGCCATGAATATTATACAGGCTGCCGGTGTACAAGTCACAGAGTTCCAAGACGACTTTGATGACGACTACGACTAAGACATACATGTGCGCTTATTGTAGGAGGGTCTTCTACCATGAGCCGAAGGTATGTCCAACATGTAAACATACGGTATTTAAATCAAAAGGAAGGAAGAAATCATGACATGCAAGTACTTTAAGAAGAACGAGGGCGGTCAGCCCATCTGTAAGAATGATGAACTCAATCATGTTAAGTATTGTCCCTTTGAGTTCACTATGAACAAGAAGGCGCCCCAGTGCTGCACTGGATATAAGAAGGGAGCAAGGCGAGCCTTCAGGGGATACTCATCCGATGATGTACTCCAGAAGGCCATGCATGCAGTGTGGGTAGCACTTCCATTCCATCACGACACAGTTACTGTGACTGTTGAGAATGCATGTGGCGATACTATCTGCTTTGATGTGGAACCTACAGATGATGGGCAGTGGAAGGTCTGTGGTATCAAGACATGTGTTGATGGTGGATCTGTCTTTAAGAGATTCCGCAAGGCACTCTTCCACGAATAACTTCTAATAAATTTTCTTTTACACTATACTAGAGGTATATTATAATATAGGAGATACATCTATGACTTATTATGGATATGTGACCAGGATCAGGAATATTAGGAAGCACCCCAATGCAGATAGGCTCTTACTTGGTGATTGCTTTGGCAACCAAGTAGTAGTAGGACTTGATACGAAGGACGAACAATTAGGGGTGTACTTCCCTACTGATGGGCAACTATCAGAGGAGTTCCTTAAGGCCAATAACCTGCTATCAGTGATTGATCCTACTACGGGTGAGCGATCTGGTGGCTTCTTCGATTCAAGTGGGCGTGTCCGTACACAGAGATTCAGGAAAGAACGTAGCGATGGCTTCTTTATACAACTTAATTGTCTGGACTTCACAGGTATCGATACGTCACAACTCATAGAGGGAACAACGTTCAATGATATGAATGGTGTCCATATCTGTAATAAGTATGTATCTCAGGCTACACGTAAGAAGTCCTATAACTACGAGAGTAGTAAGAAGAAACATGTTAGGTGTCCATTATTCCATGAGCATCTTGATACGGAGCAACTTGCCTACAACCTTGAACAGTTCAAGCATGGGGACTACGTAGTAATAACTGAGAAATTACATGGTACATCTCAGCGTAGTGGCCATACGATGATAACTACAATGGAAGACTGGAAACAAGCAGTTAACAGGCTACTTCATTATAATGTGTTTAAGCCAACTGTCGAGTGGAAATATGTATGTGGTAGCAGGCGGGTAGTCCTGCCTGATACACTGGAGCAGCCTGATGGGTGGTTCGGTGCCGATGGCTCACTTATGCGGGCACGGGCACATCAGCAGTTTGTAAATAAGTTGCACAAGGGTGAGACTGTCTACTATGAGATAGTAGGATATACACCTGATAATAAGTTGATCAGTAATGAGTGCTCCAACGATAAGTTGCAGGATAAGGACTTCTCCAAGAAGTATGGTAAGACTACCAAGTTCACGTATGGGTGTACTCCGGGGCAATCACGACTCTACGTATACAGGGTGACTATGGTTAATCCTGATGGAATCGAGACTGACTTATCATGGAATGATGTGGTAATGCGGTGTCAGCAACTCGGAGTAGATCACGTACCTGTACTTGATACTGGTATAGTGCTCAATACGGAAGAATTTTTGAAGCATGTAGAACACCTTATAACAAGAGAGTCTACCATAGACAGCAGTCATATTATGGAGGGTGCAGTCATCCGTCGTGATGGAAGTACGTGGAAGGCCTATAAGCATAAGAGTTTCGAGTTCAAGGTCATCGAGGGTATCATAAAAGATAGTGGGGCCGTAGACATGGAAGAATCACAGGACACAACTAGATAGTAATATATATTAATTAATACAATTTATTTGTAAGCCAGCATAGCACAACGGCGGTGCAGTCGCCCTGTAAGCGTCAGGTTGGG